>OCTX012286238.1_pt1 | contig 17492 bp, 7 predicted proteins | sample 1539691 | NCBI WGS metagenome assembly OCTX01 (sample SAMN02144231, study PRJEB22623) | gut metagenome | biome: sheep rumen | host: Ovis aries | place: New Zealand | reverse complement strand
CTGGAATGCAGTAAGTTTTGGTTCGTCGAAGAACATGTGTTCTGTACGGCAAAGACCAATACCCTTTGCACCGAAGCGGAATGCATCTTCAGCATTCTTTGGTGTATCACCGTTAGCGTATACATCGAATCCCTTAACCTTCTGTCCAGAAGCAGTTGTACGTGTAGACTTAGCGCGAACTTCGTCTGCCCAACCAAGGAATGTTTCGAGGTCGCCAGAGATAGTAGCAGGTTTTACAGCAACCTGTCCTTCATATACTTTACCAGTAGCACCGTCGATTGTGAGGAAGTCACCCTTCTTGTATGACTTGCCCTTTACAACGATTGTGTTAGCGTCTTTGAATGTAACATCAGCACAACCACAAACACAAGGAGTACCCATACCACGAGCAACTACGGCAGCGTGTGATGTACGTCCACCAGTAGAAGTCAAGATACCCTGTGCAACAGCCATACCTGCGATGTCATCAGGAGAAGTTTCCTTACGAACGAGGAGAACCTTCTTTCCTTCTTTTGCCCAAGCTTCTGCTTCGTCAGCTGTGAATACGATCTGACCGCATCCAGCTCCAGGAGAAGCGTTAAGACCAGCAGCGATTTCTGTAGCCTTCTTTACAGCGTCCTTGTCCAACTGTGGGAGGAGGAGCTGGTTGAGCTGCTCTGGTTCTACGCGGAGAAGAGCCTGCTCTTTTGTGATGAGCTTTTCAGCTACCATGTCTACAGCCATCTTTACAGCAGCTGCACCAGTTCTCTTACCATTGCGGCACTGGAGCATATAGAGTTTACCTTCTTCAACTGTGAACTCCATATCCTGCATATCGTGATAGTGCTTCTCAAGGCGAGCACGGATCTTGCAGAGCTGATCATATACCTTTGGATTTTCTTTTTCGAGCTGAGAGAGCTTCTGTGGAGTACGAATACCAGCAACTACGTCTTCACCCTGAGCGTTCATAAGGTATTCACCCATGAATACGTTCTCACCAGTTGAAGGGTCGCGAGAGAAACATACACCAGTACCAGAAGTGTTACCCTTGTTACCGAATACCATTGCCATTACAGAAACGGCTGTACCCTTAAGAGCACCTTCCTTAATGTTGTTGAGCTTGCGGTACTTAATAGCACGTGGGTTCATCCAAGAACCGAATACGGCACCGATAGCACCCCACATCTGTACTTTAGCATCCTGAGGGAAGTCTTCACCCTTCTCCTTCTTGTACATTTTCTTGTATTCTTCAACGATCTTCTTGAGTTCGTCTACGTTCAATTCTGGGTCATCCTTAATACCACGGATAGCCTTTACTTTGTCGATGATAGCTTCGAACTTGTCGTGATCAACGCCCATTGCAACATCACCGTACATCTGAATAAAGCGGCGGTAAGCATCCCAAGCGAATCTTTCATTTCCAGTTTTTTCAGCAAGACCAAGAACAGCCTTGTCGTTAAGACCGAGGTTGAGGATTGTATCCATCATACCTGGCATAGAAATAGCAGCACCTGAACGTACTGATACGAGAAGAGGATCCTTCTCATCGCCAAGCTTCTTGCCCATAACAGCTTCGAGCTTAGCAAGATATTCATCAACTTCTGCCTTCAAACCAGCTGGGTACTTGCGACCGAGCTTGTAGAATTCCTGACAAACATCTGTTGTGATTGTGAATCCAGGTGGAACTGGAAGACTTAAAGGTTTCTTTGCCATCTGAGCAAGGTTTGCACCTTTACCACCGAGTTCAGCGCGCATTGACTCATCACCGTCAGCGTCGCCGTTACCGAAAAAGTAAACATACTTTGTTGCCATTGATTTTACTCCATATCAATAAAAAGATTTTCAATGTTAATAGATATATTTTATAGTAGAATTAATTTACAGTCAATGATATATACCGTCATTGCGAGCACGTAGTGCGAAGCAATCCATTGTAGATTGCCACGTCGCTACGCTCCTCGCAATGACGACATTTTTACAATTTCAGAAGTCTCTCCGCATTTGTGTGGAAAATCATTTCACGTTCTTCGTTAGTTAAATCTAACTTGTTAAATCTCTCAAGTTCTTCTTCGTGGTCCCACATCGGAAAGTCAGATGCAAACAAAAACTTTTCTACACCGTGGGCACGAATCATCTCGTTAGCCTTATCTAACGCAAGCCATTCCAAAGTAGAAGAAGTATCAAAATAAATATCCTCGCCAACAAGCCACTTCATAGACTCGTCCCATTCTGTGTAACCGCCAAAGTGAGCCGCAATCAGAGTGAGCTTAGGATGCTTTTTATGCAGATTCAAAATTCTCCGAGGTCCGGAAAAATCATAGCGATAGTCACCCGCATGCATAATCAAAGGCATGTCCAAATCAGTCATAAGGTCGTAAACGCTGTCCATGCGAGCCGCATCAATCTGGAACTTCTGAAAATCAGAATGCAGTTTTATTCCACGTAAACCGGCAGCTTTAATCCGGTGCAGCTCAGCTTCATAATTATCATAATCAGGATGCATGGTTCCAAAGCCAATAAACTCAGGATGTTCCTCGCACTGTTCAATTGTAAAATTGTTAGAGGGTTCAACCTGCATTGCCTTAGTAGCAACAGGAAGAATTACATATTTTGAAACACCAATTTTTGAACCGCTTTCCAAAAGCTCTTCGGGACTTCCATGATATTTCATTGGATAATTATAAAAATCGCCGACGCTTTTAGAAGCTTTTTCTGCAATTTTTGCAGGATATATGTGACAGTGGAAATCTATAATCATAATGACAAAAGAATAATGATTTGGAAATATTTAGTCAATTTTAAAAACTTTAATAATACTAAAACTTTGTTATTTGACTATTCTTTAAGGTATTCTGCAAATTCAGGATATTCTTTTACAAAGGCACGTGCCGCTTCTCCATAATTATCCCAGTTTGAATAGAAGATTGGAACAATGCCCGGAATCTGGCCTATATCAGCGACATTAAGATATTCGTATTTTATATTGTTTTCATCAAAAAATTTGCTCACGCTTTCGACATTATTATATAGAACATAACCAATAAAAGTTGAGCAGACAAAATTACTTTCCAGTTCATTATAAACAATATTTGCTTTTTTGTTGCAGGCACCGTCAGGATAAATTAGCGAACCAAATTCCTGTCGTTCTTTTGGAGTAAAGAATTTACGTTTAATACTGAATAAAGCAATCTTGAAGTTTAATCCGGTTGCATATCTTATATCATTTCTTTCTACGTAAGTCTGAACAAACATTCTTGTCCGCTCATACTCTTCTTCTGTAACTTTTAGTGCATATGTAATCTGTTCTGATTTTTCCGGATCACATTTTTTCATGTATTCATTATTTTCTGGAATTGCACATTCTTCTTCTGCAAGCTGATTGTCACCACCGCAAAGTGTAAGCCCATAATAATTATCATCCAGCGAAAAATTAATTGAGGCATGACTTACTTCAGGATCATTTTCCATTCTTGTAGAATTAATTCCACCTTTTAAAAGGTTAGCAATGTATAACGGATTTTTGTAAATCGGATTATAAAGACGGAAAAAGATATATTTGTAATCACCGTCAGTTTCGGGAAAAACAATATCGTGGGCAACAATAAAGGTTGAATCATCCGGAGCGTCTGGAGCAAAGGCTTCTTTTGTAATTGACCTGGTAGTCTTACAACTTTGAAAGATTAGTCCTGCGAATAAAATAGAAATAAAAAGAAAATTGTTTTTTAAATTATTTTTACACATTTGTTGTTATACGTTAATTTCCAGCTTTTTGCCAGTTGGCTGATACTGATAATATCGTACACCTGCCGCATTCATCAGTTTTTTGGAAGCTTCAACCGAAGGAGTTCCATCATATTTGTTTTCTGCATAAACTACAGTTTTAATGCCTGACTGAATAATTGCTTTTGCACATTCGTTACAAGGGAAAAGAGTAACATAAATCTTTGAGCCTTCGAGTGAACCGCCGCGATAATTCAGAATTGCGTTAAGCTCACTGTGAGTAACATAAGCATATTTTGTATCGAGAGTATCACCTTCGCGAGCCCATGGAAATTCATCATCAGAACAACCACGAGGAAAGCCATTATAGCCCATGGAAAGAATCTTGTTATCCTGTCCGACAATACAGGCTCCAACCTGTGAATTAGGATCTTTCGAACGCAGGCTTGCAAGCTTTGCAACACCCATAAAATATTCATCCCAGGAAATGTAATCTGCACGTTTTTGAATAATACCACTCATAACGATAACCTCTTTATCCTTTTTCTTTATTATGTCAAAAAAAGAAAAAAATGAAAAGAATAATTTGTTTTTCAGCTATGAAATGACAAAACATTATTTGACAAATCTATATTCTGAATGTACCTTTAATATTATAACACTTCAGAAAGAAAATTTTGTTGCTGTTAGGAGGATATTTATTATGGAAGTTAAATTTTTCTATTGTAAACATTGTGGAAAAATTATTGTTATTGTAAAAGATTCTGTTGCTCCAACTATTTGTTGTGGTGAAGAAATGCTGGAGCTCGTTCCTGGAACAACTGATGCTGCTGTTGAAAAACATGTTCCGGTTGTAAATGTAGAAGGAAATAAAGTAACTGTTAGCGTCGGCTCTGTTACTCATCCAATGTTACCTGAACATTTTATTGAATGGGTTGTTCTCGTTACAGATAAGGGAATTCAGAAAAAACAGTTTAAACCAGGAGATGAACCAAAGGCAGAATTTGCTTTGCTTGATGGAGAAAAGGTTGTAAGTGCTTACGAGTATTGTAACCTGCACAAGCTGTGGAAATGCTAAGAACTCTGTCATGCTGAACTTGTTTCAGCATATGCCTTTGAGATTCCGAAACAAGTTCGGAATGACACTATTTTACAGTAAATAATATTGTGAGTTCTTCTGTGCCGCAATGAACACGGCATGAATGTTCGCCACGATTTACCGGAAGTGAATAAATAAACGGCCGGTTAATTGTGGCGATTTTTTTTTCGTCATAAAAGATTTCAAGAACATCTTCTGTACCACCCGTTACTTCAAGTGGAATAGCCTGCTGATCTGTATTAAGACTACTATAAAAAAATAATGAATCATTTTTTGGAGTAATAACTGTAAGCTGAGCCTGAGAATAATTCAGCAGTCCTTTGTTCGGATTATTTCTTAGCCACTGCTGATATTCCGGCGGATACACAGTCTGTATTTCTCCGTTTAGTTTTGTGTGCCAGTCGCAGGTATTTAATTTTACGCCATCTTTTACATATTCAGAAACTACCGAACGGCAGTTTTCTCCAGCCTTCATTCCAGACAAGGAACAGATGCGCTCTTTATGCCAGTGCTCTGGTTCCGGGAAATCAGAAAGCGCTGAATATTTTTTGTTGTCTGCACCTTCAAGTTTGTCTAAAACATTTTTAGCAACCCAGGCCGGAAGCGAAGAACCTGTTTTTCCCATTACGGTATTACCGGAAAAGTTTCCCATCCATACACCAATTGTATAATGCTCAGTTGCACCAAGAGCAATAATATTCTGATACTGATTTGAAGTTCCGGTCTTAAAAATCGAAGGATAGTCAGTTTGAAAAGTCTGAGTATAACCAAAGCCTAAAGCCCGGGCACCTTTATCTGAAAGAATAGAAGAAATAATGCGGGCAGTATCTGTTGAATATACTTTTGAGCATTTGTCATCCTTGACCGAGTTTGCTTCGCAAACGTCGCAGGGCTTGACCCGGGAATCTATAAACTTCAACGGCAAGAAAACACCATCTCTTACAAACACACTAAAGGCTGGTACCAGCTCATATAATGAAACTTCACCTGCTCCAAGTGCGAGTCCAAGATCAGCCTGCAGGCCACGCCCCTCATGACGCAGAGATTCAAACCCCAGTTCATAAAGTTTATCCAGATAATTTTGAACGCCTACTTTATTCAAAATAGAAACTGCAGGAACATTCAGACTTGAAGCCAGCGCAATTCTTGTACGAACAGGTCCGTTAAAACGATTATTAAAATTTTCAGGAATATATAATTTTTCATTTCCAAATTCAGTTGGAACATCAGCTAAAACTGAGGATGGCTGTATTAAATCTTTTTCCAGTGCAAGCGCGTAGAGAAACGGTTTCATAGAGCTGCCCGGTTGATTTTCCACAAGCACACCATCTATCTGCCCGCCATTGTCACTATCAAAAAAATCTCCGTTACCAAGCCACGAAATTACAGAGCCATCTTTATTATTTAGTAGAAGAAGAGAACCATTTGTAATTCGCGACCCTAGAGCCTGATCTAATGCATCCCGCAAAAAGTTTTGAGAAATTTCCGTAATTTCCAAATCCACTGTTGTGTGACGCTCATAATTCAATGTTTTCCTGTAACTGTGAACAGCACTGTTGAGACGTTTTTGTTCACGCATTACATAATTGACAAAATGTGGCATTTTATACGGATACTGGAAATAACGGGCAGAACCTGCAGCTGTCTCTGCTTCATCAGAATAATTTCTAAAACGCCGGCTATGTTCAACAGGATTATAATAAGTTGGATTTCTTGGAACTATGGAAAGAACCTGAATCTGACCTGGAGAAAGTTCATCGAGATTACATCCAAAATAAGTTCTGGCACCAGAAGTAATGCCGTAAGAATTTGCTCCAAAATAAATTGAATTCAAATACAACTCTAAAATCTTTTTTTTGCTGAGTTTTGCTTCGAGCCTGTAGGCATAAAAAACATCTTTGAGTTTTCGGCGGAGCGTAAGAGAGTTATTCTGATTCACAGCCTTTGCCAGCTGCATTGTGATTGTGGAACCACCGCGAACAATTTTATTTGCACGCTTGTTTTGAATAAAGGCATTAAAAATTGCAAGCCAGTCTACACCATGATGAAAATAAAAACGCCTGTCTTCCTGGTGAATAAAACTTTTTTGTACTGATTTTGGAATTTTTTTGATTGGAGTAAATTCGCGCCTGCCACCCACACTCAGCGGGGTAACCTGAATCAGCTCCCCGCGACGGTCGTAAATCCGGTAACTATATTCCTGCGCACAAAATTCCTCCAGCTCCGGAAATGGCATAAAGCGCAAAATCAGAGGAGGAACTAAGAGTATGAAAATAATTATCGAAATTATAAAAACAGATTGCTTAGTCCCGCCCCTTAGCCTGGCTTTGAGGCAAGACTCGCAATGACCTTGAACGCCCATCTTTTTACTCAATCACAAACAGATAGCCGTCGCTGCGTCCAAACACTTCAGGTTCATACATACACTCACCCTGAACAGGAGGTGTAGGATAAATACCCCTTCGGCTTGCACGGAAGGTAAAGTCAAAGAAGTATCTTCCTGAATGCATTTCGTTCCAGAAGAACTGAACCTCGTTATCTGTAATATTCTTGTGACTTACACGACTTCGCCAGTCTTGTGAATAATCGCTCTGAGCTGCAGAACCTGTCGTTACCAGAGTTGAATCCAGTACCTCTGCGCCCGAAGGAATTGGTGCACGTACAGCAACATATTCACGGGTTCGGTTAGTTTCTACAAACACTTTGGCCTTATAGATTTTACCAGTCTGCAGTTTTAAGTCACAAGTGTCTTTAGTAACATTTACTAACTCACCTGTATCAAAATCTGTAATCTCATAAGAAATCTTAAGTCCTTCATCACGGGCGGCCTGAGCTTCATCTGGAAGAGCATATTTCATTTCTACTGTATAGAACAAATAACCTTCTCCATCTTTTTGGAACTCAACTGGAATAGCTTTATCACGAGCAAGTGATGAAACAAACTCATCTTCAAAAGGCAGATGCAAGGTCTTTGGTTTAGATGCAACTCCCTTAAAGCTTTCTTTCATAAGTTGTTTGCCATTAAGAGATGCAGTTGCCGTGAAATCAGTTGCATCAAGATTACGCTTTTGTATATAAGTATAAATTGATTCAAGAACCGTACTTGTTGTAATTGTATTCTGCCAGTGTCCCTTAGCCTGTTTAGCAAGTAATGTGTAAATCAGTCTATCAATCATTTCGTCTTTAGGATCAACTGAAACAAGAGCAGAAAGAATTACAGCATATTGAACTGTTTCATTCTGATAGCAGAACCAGTATCCACTCGCTGCCTTTTTAGAAAGAGTTACACTTCGCTGTACAGGCTGTAAATAAGAACGAAGCTTTTTGTTTATAGTTTTTGCCTTATCAAAATCTTTTTCGGAACCTGAATTTGAGTAAGCTAACGAAAGGTAGGCAGCTGCATCAAGAGTAATGGAATCAATTTTTTCGTAAAGTTCATCTCTAAATGAATCAAGAGAATTATCTTTTAAAAGACTAAATATATAGCATCCCAAAGCTTTATCGTAATCATATATATTCGAATCTGGATATCGGGTCTTATATGATTTAACTGCGGCTGCAACATAATTCTTTAACCCTTCAATATTAATTGGAATATCTTCCGGTTTATAACCACGTGTCATTGCTAAAGCGTAAACATAAAGAATTCGCATACTTACAAAATCAGAAGAATATGGAGAATCCGGCCAGTAGCCAAAACCTCCGTCACTATGCTGGTAGTCTTTCCAACTCTTTGTCCAACTGCACACACAGTCCTTTATATTTCCAACTTTTGAATCAAGTCCAAAGATATCAATATACTTATCAAAACTAACTAACGGTAGTATGCGAGAACTCTGCTGTTCAAGACAACCATATGGATAATCAAAAAGATAATTAACCGAACTTCCAAGAACTCCAAGACGAGTTGCATCAAGAGTAAAAGTCAAATCTCCGCGACCTTCTTTTGCAAAACCAGGAATTATCAGACTTTCTTTTTCAGATGATTTTTTGCCATCAGAAACTGAACCCGTCATAGTTACAGTTTCATAAACAAAGGTCTTCTCAATTCTGATTGGAGAAATCAAACGTTCGTTAAGTAAGTCTGACTTAATAGTATAAACAAGATTTATAGTTCCTTCAGTCTGTGCAGCAACATCAAAATAAACTACCGATGACTGGCCTGAAGCCACATAAACTGTATGAGAACTTTCGCCATCTACAAACCCCTTACCAGGAATTGTTTTACGCCCTTCAAGTTTATCCTGTTCTGTATCCTGTGTTGGAGACAGCACTTCCAGACTAACAGTTACTTTCTGCCCGTCTTTTCCAAGATTTGTAATGAGAACTCCACACTCTGCTGTATCTCGCTCACGTAAGCGGCGTGGCTGTACCTGCTGAATATTTATAGGATTCTGAACTTTTACTTCATCTTCCTGCAGAGCAAACAAATCATCTTTTACACCAAAGGCTGTAATGCGATAACTTGTAAGGCTATCCGGCATTTTAAATGTAACCGAAGCTTCACCATTTTTATCTGTAATCAAAACCGGTTCAAAGAAAGCTGTCGGGCGGAAATCTTTTCGCTCCTCTTCTTTCTCATCATCAGCTGCATCACCACCCATGAGATTTTTTACACTGTAAGTTACAGGATCCATAAGCAGTGCACGAGAATCTCCACCATTAACTCGAAGCGGGAAGTTATATTTAGCATAGAAAAAATCAATTGGATTTGGAACATGATAGTTTATGAGATCCAGAACTCCTCGATCAACTGCCATTGCAGTAAGCTCAGCACCTTCGTAAGGCTTTCCACCCTTTGTTGCCGTAAACTTAATTGTTGCTGTATCACCCGGTTTATAACTTGGCTTGTCGCATTCTATTGCAACTGAGAAGGAACGAACGTAAGGATTAACTAACAGAGGTGTAACTCCATAATAACCTTTTGGTTTATCAAGGTCTGGTTCTCCGTACTCATGAGTTGGCGCACCGTGACGCTCTGAATAAGAAGAAACTGAAACATAAACAACCGGCACATAATTTCCTGCAATCGGAATTTCAATAACTTCTGCATTGTTGTCAAAGTGTCGGATTTCTTCTGTAAAGATTCCCTCGCGTTCAACAGTAATCAGATAGTCTCCGGCAGGAAGCGGACTTTCCAGAAGAACTCGGGCTGTTTCACCCGGATTGTACTGAGACTTATCTGGAGTGAGATTAAGTGAGTTAGAATTGTACTGGTCAAACCAGCTTGCACCGCTACCTGTTACATAGAACTCACTCTTACAAAGCACCTTATTCCCACAACTGTCTTTTCCTGTAATTGTAAGAGTATACCAGCCTGCAACTTTTGGAGTTATTGGAAGAAGTCCATTTGAAAGCGCTTTAAGACTTCCCTTTTCATCTTCTATATCTTTTCGTTCATAGCGAGTATAAATTGTATCATCAACACTCTGCTCGTGAACCATTGTCCATTCTTCATGGCTAAGAGAATATTCAAGATTAGAAACTTTAAGGGGAACATCTGTTTCACTCAAAATCTTTCCATCGGTATTTACAAGAATATATGGAATTTCGATTTTTTCACCAGACTTAGCAAAGCCTTTCATATTTCGGGCCTTTGCAATTCCAACATAGAACTGGGCCGGATGAACAAAAATATTATTATTTGCTGCAATCCGCTGATTTGAAACATCGGTTACAGCCGACTCAACATGATAAAGATATGGAGCACCATCAGTAATTTTTTCTGACTCGCAGGAAAGTGCTGCCGTACCATCCACTCCAAGTTTGCCTGTATCATTAGAATAATAAATTCTATCCGGATATACACCCGTATAAAAATTATACCCCTTTGCCGCAGGCTCTGAAGTTTTAAATGAAGTTGCCTGTTTGTACCAGCTAACTTCGTAATTAGCACCACCTAACGAACCACCAGCAAGATAATCTGCAGAAAGATTTGCAGTGAGCTTATCACCACCAAAATATGAAATCTCCGGCACAGTAATTGAAGATTCAAATTTTACACGCTCAAAGTCTGCAATTGTAAATGTAATGACTTTGTAATCGTATTTACCGGTATCTTCTTTACGTCTGTAAACAAGATGATAATAACCACGATCTGTGTTATCCGGAATTTTGAAACTTCCATAAAAACCACCGGTTTCAGAAAGCTCTCCAGAAATTGACTCAATTATATTTTTAGAATCGTACCAGGCACCTCTTACGTCAATTGTATAAGAGCCCTTATGTGCGACAAAGGTTCCAAGCAACTGGTCACGGTCTATACCGCGGAAGGTAACAGTTTCACCAGGTTTATAAATTCCACGGTCTACAAACATAAACGTTTGCTGAACTGGTTTTCTGGCTGTTTGTAGAAAATCAGTTCGTACACCTTCGCGCCAGGAATTGTGAGACCTGGGATTAAAAGCAGCCTTATCTTTTCCATTTACAACATAGACAAAAGGATAATTGTCCTTTTCGATTCTTGTTATTGCATTTTCATCATAATTGATTACGGCAAGTCCATTTTTATCTGTAAGACCTTTTTCATAAATATTACCATATGAGTTTTCGTTGCCAGGAACGAAAATCTGTTTTGGCAAAGTAGAACCACCATCAACCCATTGTTTTATATCATCCAGATCATGAACAATGTAAACCTCTGCATTTTCTACAGGCTTTCCAGTCGAAAGACTCCTTACCATTACAACAGCTTTATTAAAAGCCATTCTGGCTGTAATACCCAGGTCAGTAACTTGCACAACACCTGTCATACTTGAGGTTTTAGTCTGATATTGTTCTTTCCAATGGTTATACTCTCTGTAATTTACATTTGCCTCATACCGAACAAAACCATAGCCATCATCAAGGAATGGTTCTAAATCCAGTTCCTGGAAATTACGTTGATTTTTTATTCCTGTATCAAGCACACTAACAACAGGCTCATCTTTGTTCAAAACATAAACACCATCTCTTGACGGTCTTACTGTCTTCTGCAGAATATAATTTCCACTTATAAGATTCTGATGCTCGAAAAGCATTTTATGAGGGAACTGAGCTTCAAGCATTGTAGTTCCATAATTCTGGAATCTTACATAAGATTTTTCTTCCGGAGTTTTAAAACTATAAGCTGATTTTGCAGAAGTTAATGGCTGATTATATTTATCAATTATATTTCCAAAACTGATTGTATGTTCCTGTTTATAATCAAACGGAAGATTACAAAGTTTTACTGTACGGCCATTTACTACAATATTATCTTCTGTAATTTTTTTGCCATCATCATAAGTAATATTTTCTACTAACGAACGTTTGTCAGGAACTTGTGAAAAATAAATAGAAAGCGGCCATTTGTATTTTGAAGATGAATACTCTGTCATCTCACTAACTTCAATTACTGTAAAAGGCATCAAAGTATAATAGTCATCAGTTTTACCTTCTGTGTTTTTAATAACAACCTGTGCCCCATGTGGTACTTCACCTTTAATTTCCGCAAGCCAAGTATTCGTACGACCAGCCTCTTCATCATACTCAGCATAATTTGTCCACATTTTGAATATATCTTTGTAAACCGGCTGAATATCACAATCTACAGTTTGTCCATTTATAGAAATTGTAAGATTCTTTTTTATAGAAGAAAGAGTGGTTGTGTAATTTGTTCGCATTACAAAACGATTCTCATAAGGAGGAAGAGCCCCACCATCCCAATTGTAAGCACAATCGCTGTCTTTAATATATCCGCCCCATAGATTTACAACTTCTAATGGTTCAGCCTGAGTGAGGAAAACTGTATCGCCGGTAAGTTTTTTCCCGCTGGCAGATTTTAAACCTTGTTTGATAGATATCTTATATTGAACTGTTGGGTCAGCAGGTACATCGGATTCAAAACTTAAATGCTTTGTACCATACCAACGGAATACACCTGGAAGAGCCGGCTCAATTGTCATTATATCAGGAGTTGTTTGAGGTTTATCTAAGGCTTGAAGTGAACGTGCCGGACATGAGAAAATTACATAAAAAGTCGGATGATTTTCCCCGGCTACAATTTTTCCTTGTGGGCCCCAATCTTCTATATAAAAATCTTTTGCATTATCATCTTCTTCAGTTTCATCAACTGGTTTATAATCCTGCAGTTTTGCTTTTTTTGTCTGATATTTTGTAACATAATCTGAAAGCTTTCTTATTCCAGGAATATGAGATTCACTTGTTTCATCTTTATTTACAGAAGTTTTGCTTTTTTTATTTTTGCTTTTTGACGATTCAGTAAAAACAGAATCCGGATATTCTGGAGTGTAATCTAATGCAAAAAACTGTTTTACAGAATCAAAGTTTACAAGATTCCTGCTATCTGTACCCAGATGCAGTGAATTACGTTCTTTGTATTCAGGAGCTTCTTCTGAATAGGAATCAGAATTAAATGGTGTTCCTTCATATCCTGCACCCGAAACCAGATTCTTTTTTTCAGAATCTTTTTTTGATGATGTAACAATATCTGAATTATTTGTAATATTCTGTGAATCAGATTTTTTACAACTAACTAACGATAGTAAGGCAGTAGCAAAAGCCACTGCAATGAGACGATTTTTTTTCATATATAACCTCTGATAAAAGATTAGCTAAAAATTAATTTACACAAAGTTTTTTGAAGAAAGCACATTCTTCATCATTGCAAACAACAGCTTCTTCCAGTTTAGGATCACAATGGAATACGTGCCATAGCGGTTTTTCATCGGAACCATAACAGCGATATTCATACTGAACGCCAGCTTCTTCCAGAGCTTTAGTCATAAAGGCAGCCTGACTGTAAAGGAAATCACCATTGCAGGTCATCACAAAGGTTGGAGGGAAGTTTTTAGTTACATGTGCAGAACCATCTACCATATTCAGTTCTTCATCTGTACCGTGATGTGGAAGATAGCCTTTTACAAGAAGTGCGATTTTATTATCATCACCAGGAACTCTTAATTTATATTTGCCGCAGTTAAGCGCAATTCCTCGGAGAGTTAGATTTTTTTTATGAAAGAATGGATAATTTTTTGCGTATTCATCATTCGAAACAGCAGAAGTATATAATGAAAGAAGATGTGCACCCGCAGAATCACCAACTGCAAAAACATTATTTAAATCTAATCCATACTGATCTGCATTATTACATATCCAGTTAAAAACCTTTTCTGTATCTTCAATTGCTGCCGGAAAGATTTTCTCTGGAGCAAGACGATATGAAAAATTAACAACGGCAAAACCACGTTGTGCAAGTCTCATACAATAGAACTGGTATACATCCTTATTTCCGTATACCCAGCCACCACCGTGAACACTTACAATTACAGGCAATTTTCCTTCAACATTTTTTGGGCGATATACATCAAGAAGCTGCCACTGTGGCCATTTTGTATCATCACCATATGTAATGTTATCAAAGCGTTTAATATCAGATGGAGTTGTCTGTCCCTCATCACGCTTTTTGTCAAAGCCGCCAAACTCTTTACGAATCTTATTAGCTGCAATCTTCTGAATTAAATTCATCATTTAATCTCTCCCATAAATTCATATGAAGTTTTGTGCCTGTATTCTAATAATTATATCATAATACTACCGATTTTCAAATTTGATGTTTATACACCCCTGAACCTGCGGTAATTGTATGCGATATTTCTGAGCAAGAGCCGGCCCACAGGAATTTGAACCTACGCCTGCCATTTTATAGTCTATGCATAAAACAGTAGAATCTGATTTTTGTAACTCGAAATTATGTCGCTTTGTCCAAAGTTCTTCCTGAGTATATTCAGATGCATTAAAGCTGATATTTTTTTCGCACTTGTTTTTGATATCGTATCCAGTGAAAATCATATTGATTTTTTTGCCTTGAAGCTTAACATAGCGACAGCCGTAGTGCGAAGAATTTTCCTGAGGACGGATATAAGGTTCATACATATCACAAACCTTAGACTTAAACTTGCCTACCCAGGTAGCCTGATGTTTGTCGATATAACTTTCTGTTGGACCATAGCCATAGTATTCTACGCGATCAAAAGATTTATCGAGGAAGAGGCGTAAACCGATTCGCGGAAGCATAAAGATTTTTCTAGTCGCTGTAAAATCAAACTCAACTGAAAGACCAGCACTTTCGAGTTTGCTTCCGCTTGTAATTGTGTAGATTACCGTACCATAAAGGAATGGCTGGTGCGAACTCCACACAAAGCCCTGTTCCGCGATTACACGGATTGAGTTTCCTGTGACACCTGGTTCTATACGCGAGCTGAAAGTTTTGATTTCGTAATCATGCAAGTGTGCCCCAAACCATTCACCTTTCATAGGATCATTATCTAATGGTGCACGCATAAAATTAAACTTAAGCGGTTGCTTTAAAAGTTCTGTACGACCTAGTTTGATGGAATCAAAAACTCCTGTTCTGCGGTTGAAAGAATAAGTGAGATTCTCACTTGCGGCATCTGTACCGGAAGATGTTGTGATTGTATAACGTAATCCAGTAGGTGCAACAGTGATGTTATTGCCAAGGCGGATTTTATCGCTTTCGGGTTTTACGCGGAAAGTTTCCTGCCAGCTCTGATTTTCATTATGCTTTTCTGCCGCGCGCACAAACTTCACGAGCCCATCTATCTCGTGCCGCGCGTTCTCCTGCACACCCTTAGCATCCCGCTTACCTGGCCACCATACTTCCTGTCCTTTGAGCACGCCCTCAAACGAAGCCGCTTTCAAGATTTCTGCCTCATTGTCCGCGTCCGCTTTAGCAGAAAGCTGCACCTGATCAAAACAAACAACAGCGCCCTTTTCACACCAGAGCCGTGCCTCTTTCTCAGTAAAAATAAATCTTATATACGCATCAATTCCTTTAAAATCCGTGAGCCCAGGAACAACCACGCTTGTTACGGAAAGTGGCGCGAGCTCAGGTAAATCCAAAGTACCTGCCTTAACAATGTCGCCGTCAACACAAACTTCGTAGCTGCAGTCATATATCTTTGAAGCATCGGTAAACGCAAGCAGATTCCAGAAGTCAAATGAAATACCGTCAATCGCACCTTTTGCGGATTTGCTGCTCTTTTGCTTTGATGAACTAACGTTAGTTAGCTTTTTACTTCTGCTTATCCGTACAGGTCTGTAAACTTGCTTAACCTCGAGCAAGCCAGTGTGTGGTCTTCTATCCGGGTAAACAAGTCCGTCGCAGCAAAAGTTTCCGTCGTTATGCTTTTCGCCCCAGTCGCCGCCATAACCGTATTTTGTTTCACCTTCGCGGGTCTTTCCAAGAATAACACTGTGGTCACACCACTCCCATATAAAGCCGCCACAGAAACGTTCTGAACTATGGAATACTTTGTGATAATCTTCGAGATCTCCAGGACCGTTTCCCATTGCATGACAATACTCGCACAAAATAAAAGGACGTTTTTCCTTTTTGTTCTCAGACATTTTTTTCCAGTCTTCTACACTCGGATACATTCGTGAAACTAAATCATAAACAGCATCTGTTGCATCTCCCTGATTATGAACACTCTCATAATGCAAAAGACGGGTATCATCAAATTCTTTAATCCACTTTGCGGCTTCTGTAAAATTAGTTCCGTTACCGCTTTCATTACCCATAGACCAGATAACAACACAAGGGCGGTTTACATCGCGCTTAACGCAAATCTGTTCACGGTCAAGAATTCCTTTGTAAAAAAGCTTGTTACTTGCAGCTAACGCGATTCCTGAATAATCAGACCAGTCCCAGTGAGGAGTATTATTTACAGAAACACTTCCGTGCATTTCCAGATCAGCTTCACAAATAACGTAGAAACCGTAGCGGTCGCAGAGCTTGTAAAACTCTGGAGCGTTTGGATAATGCGAAGTACGGATTGCATTAATATTATGCTGCTTCATCAGCTGAAGGTCTTTTTCAATTTTGGCAACCGGAGAAACATAACCTGTATCCGGATAACTGTCGTGGCGGTTTACACCACGGAATTTAATTGGCTGACCGTTAATTTTCAGCACGCCCTTTTCTGAAGTGATTTTTCTGAAACCAACTTCTTCACCAATAAGTTCGTCCGAAGTTTCGAGAGTGAGTTTATATAGAACAGGATTTTCAGCAGACCACAATTTTACATCATCTACGGGAATTGAAAGCGCTACACCTTTTTTTGCAGTACCACTGAAAATCTCATCTCCGTCCGGATTGCAAAGTTTTACCTGAACATCAACTCCGCAGGCTGTGAGTTTCAAAACTGCCGAACGGTAGTTAGTTTTTAAAATTGTTTTAACACGATAATCTGTGAGCCTTTTTTTAGGACGCGACAGAACATAAACATCACGGAAAATTCCAGAAAGGCGGATTTTGTCCTGATCTTCAAAATATGTTCCAAAACTCCATTTTAAAACTGCAACGGTAAGGAGGTTTTCTCCTTCATGTAAAAACGAAGTAATATCATATTCTGCAGTGTGATGCGAGACTTCTGAAAAACCGCAGAACTTACCATTCACATAAACATAGGCACAGCTGTCTACACCTTCAAAACATAGGATGCGCTGCAAGCCGTCTTCTTTATAATTGTAATTGCGGTAATAAACGCCCACAGGATTTTCATCTGGAACAAAAGGCGGGTTGTATGAAATCGGATAATCAACATTTGTGTATTGAGGCTTATCATAACCTAAAAGCTGCCAGTTTGAAGGAACCGAAACTTTTTTAAGGCTTAATACTTCTTCAACAATT
>OCTX012269468.1_pt1 | contig 17494 bp, 13 predicted proteins | sample 1539691 | NCBI WGS metagenome assembly OCTX01 (sample SAMN02144231, study PRJEB22623) | gut metagenome | biome: sheep rumen | host: Ovis aries | place: New Zealand | reverse complement strand
TGCGTTCAGCGGATCGTCTGCGGAAGCATCGCCGGTGTCATCGCCGAAGTAACCAGGATCCTCAACCAGCTCCTTCTGAGCGTCTGTCAGAGCATCCCATCCTGCCTTTGCAGCTTCGCACTGTGCATAAGTGTCATCGGTGTACTCCTGGGATTTGATCGTCTCGATCATTGCAGATACCGCATCGGCAGCTGCCTGATCGTCGACCGCTTCCTCGGCAGCCGGCTCCTCTGCAGCCTCGCTGACAGCAGAAGAAGCTGCTGCTGCGCTCGATGCTGCTGCCGTATCTGCCTCAGCACCGCCGCAGCCTGCAAACAGCATGGAGCCAACGGTGACTGCACAAAGTACAGATACCAGTTTCTTTTTCATCTTTTTTTCCTCCTGTGAATAGTAAAACTATATAAACAGGCCTTTCGCTGACTCAAACAGCCGGTGAATGGCCGGTCTACCAAAATAAAAAAACGCCTGAAGCCACTGGCAACAGGCGCATGATTCGTTACATTCTTCTGAAATACAGACACTTCAAAGCAGGCAGGATTCAAACTGTTGGATAGGGTCCGCAGGGGAATGATACTTATACAGCCAATTACTCGTGGCGTGGAGCGGCAGGGCTCCTGTATAAAAGCAGGCAGGTCTCCTGACTTGCGCATCCCTGCTCTCCGTCCGCCTTCCCATGACAGTGGCATTCTGGACGGAAGCTCCGCGCTTACAGTGACGAGTTCGTGCAGGACTTTCACCTGCTTCCCTTTTCACCGGCCGCTTTTCATGGACCGGCACCTGCTTCGGATTTTTTCACAAATCCTTTTCTATTTTATCACATAGTGTCTAAAGTGCAATGCAGGAATAACAAATGACACACAATTTATGCGAATTGCTCAAATATTATTCTGCAGGGATACTTTTTCGAAAGCAAGCCGGCATAAATTCTAAACGGCCACAGATGCCGCATGATCTGCACCTGTGACCATCCTCTTATCCATTTCCAAAAGCGAAAATGTTTTCATGAGAGGCCTGAAATGCCGGCCCTGTATCAGAGGCTGTCCGCGCTCTTCAGCTTTCCGGCTTCTTCTGCCTCCCGGATCAGGTCGGCCAGAAGGCGGTTTGCTTCCCCGATGGGCACGCCGGCATTGATCACCATCTCGCACCCGGCCATCACAGCTTTTGCCTTCTCCAGCGTGCTCTCCGTGATCGGCATGAAGGGCTCCTCGCAGATCACCTCCGCCGCCAGAAGTCTGGCCAGCTGGTAGTCGATATCGTTCGGGTAAAGAATGCCCGCTGCAAAGGGGATGCCCTTTTTCTGCAGCCGCCGGTAGACGGACAGGCCGCTGCCGCCGGAGCTGATGACAAATGCCCGCGGGCTGCCCTCAGGAGCCGGCAGCTCGATGCTGCCGAAAGCCGGGTCGAAGTAACCGTTGTCGATATCATAGAGATCCCGCAGCATGGCCTCGTCAAAGATCTCGTCGGGATCGCCATAACGGAAAATGTGATCACCCTTCACGCAGATGATCTTGTCCGAGACCTTCATGGCCAGGTCGATCTCGTGCAGGGACATGATGACCGTGATCTTTTTGCTCTTGGCCATGTTACGGAGGATCGAGAGCAGCTCCAGCTTGTGCCGGACGTCCAAAAAGGAGGTCGGCTCATCCAGAATGATCACCTCGGGCTCCTGGCAGATGGCTCTGGCCAGCAGCACCCGCTGTCTCTGACCATCACTGATGGCATTGAAGTCGCGGCTGCCCAGGTCCTCGGCATGAACGGCCCGCATGGCCTCCTCGACCTTGTTTTCATCCTCCACCGACAGGATGCCCAGCCGTCCCGTGTAGGGATAGCGGCCGGTGGCCACCACGTCATGGCAGGTCATCAGCTCGGGACGCATCCGGTCCGTCAGGACCACGGCCAGCTTTTTGGAAAGATCCTGGTAGGAATACTGGTTCAGTTTTTTCTGGTCAAAATAGACATTGCCGCCGATGAGGGCCAGCTGTCTGGTGATACTTTTCAGGATCGTGGATTTACCTGCGCCGTTAGGTCCGATCAGGGTGACGATCTCACCCTTTTCCACGGCAATATTGATGTCCTTGATCAGCGCTTTCCCCTGATATCCGACGGAAAGCTGTTCCAGCTTTACATAGTACTCAGCCATCACATTCTTCCTTTCTGCCGTTTGATCAGCATGAAAATGACGATCGGCGCGCCGAAGATCGAGGTGACCGTGCTGATGTTCAGCTCGGTGGGCGCAAAGGCCATGCGCGCGATCAGGTCACACATCATACAGAAGACCGCGCCGCCAAGGAACGTCGCGGGGATGACCACCAGGGGCCTTGAGGTGTTCAGGGACCGTTTGATCAGGAACGGGACCGCGATGCCGACAAAGGAGATCGGGCCGGCAAAGGCTGTCACGCAAGCGGACAGGATGCTGGAAAACAGGATCAGTGTGATCCGGAAGCGTTTTACGTTGACACCCATGCTCTGGGCATAGGCCTCGCCCAGCTGGAAGGCGCCGATGGGCTTGGACAGGGAAAATGTCAGAAGCGAGGTCACGCCGGCAACGGCCGCTGCCACGGCAACATTGCTCCAGCTGGTGCCGGAAAAGCTACCCTGAGACCAGCCATGCAGATTGACGATATCCGAATCGTCGGCAAAGGTGATCAGAAGCTCGGTAAAAGCCGAGCAGATATAGCCGATCATGACACCGGCTACCAGAAGGCCCGACATCTGCCTGACCGAGCGGGATACCAGAAGGATGAAGCCCGTAGCGATCAGCGAACCGATGAAGGCCGCAAGGATCATACCATAGGAAGAGATGGCGCCGACGCGGCTGACCACGATGATCATCACGATGGCGACGCACATCTTCGCGCCGGAGGAAATACCCAGCACGAAGGGGCCAGCAATCGGATTGCCAAAGAAGGTCTGCAGCAGGAAGCCGGAAAGGGCAAGAGCCCCGCCGAGGATCGCGCCCATCAGGATCCTGGGAAGACGGATCTTCCAGATGATGTTGAGCTCATCCGCGCTGCCCGTCCTGGTCAGAAGGATGCTGAAGATCCTGCCGACGGGAATATTAACATTTCCCGTATTGATGTTCAGAACGACGATCACGAGAAATGCCGCAAAAAGCACGGCAAAAACAGCGGTATACCGCACCCGCCTCTGGAAATTCTCCATATGAAAGCTCTGGCGCGGCGTTTCCTGATTCGTGGGCATGAGTACAAACCTCCTCCTGCGAAAAAAAGGCAGAGATAAAAGCCTCCCGCAGCAGCTGCGGGCGGTCCTCTCCGCCATGATCATGTACAAATTCCTGCAGCAGCATCAAACACTTTTGCCGCCTGCCCAAAAAGGCAGCCGCGGCACAGCAGTGCCGGATGCTCTGCCGTCATTCCGATGGACGAAAACTCCGGCACATTCCGCATCGGCCGGAACAGTGCCCAAAGCTCCGCAGCAGGGGCACCTGCGTCCTCTGCTATGATAATCCCTGCCGGTTTTTCATGTCAAGCCTCAGAGCAGACCCAGCGACCGCAGCAGCCAGATCCAGAAGGTCAGCGTGAAAGAGGTAAGGACTGTCGTGATCATCACAGAGGCTGCCGACAGGGACCCTTCATGTCCCATATTCTTTGCCATGATATAGCCGGCAACCGTCGAGGCCGATCCCAGCATGATCAGGATCGCGGCCAGTTTTTCCCCGGTAAAGCCCAGATACACAGCCGCCGGGATAAAGATCGCGGCAAAGCCGATCAGTTTCAGAAAGGAAGCCAGCAGGGCCGGCCGCAGATTTTTCCCGATCCGGTCCGGCTCCAGCAGAGCGCCCATGGCCAGAAGGCCCATCGGTGATGCCAGGCTGCCCAGATAGTTCAGCGTGCGGTCCATCACAGGCACAACAGGGATCTTCAGCATCCCCCACACAAACCCGGTCAGGATGCCCAGAATGATCGGATTTGTCACCATATCCTTCGCTGCGGCAAGGACCCGTTTCCGGTCCGGCTTCCCATCCGCCTGACCAGCCGGGGACAGGACGATAACCGCGATCACATTATACAGCGGCACGCTGCCGATCATCATCAGAGACCCAAAGGTCATGCTGCCATACATGCTGTACATATACACACTGCCAAGAAGCGACGCACTGCTCCGGTACGCCCCCTGGATAAACTCCCCTCGAAGAGACCGATCCCTCAGAAAACGGGACAGGACCGCGGCGATCACCACCGACAGCAGCGTCGCGGCAAAACAAAACACCACAAATGACGTATCCCAGACCGCCAGAAAATCCACCGCGCAAAGCTGAGAAAAAAGGCTGACCGGAAGCGCGATCCGAAACACAAACCGGTTCATCCCAAGAGCAAACGCCTCATTGATGATCCCGGCCCGCCGGAAGGCAAAGCCAAGCATCATGGTAAAAAACACCGGAAGCGTCGTATTCAGGCTGTAAATTAAAGCATCCATCCGCAGGCACCATGTCCTTCTGTAAATATCCTGCCTATTGTACCACAAAACCAGGCGGGGCTGCCGCATTAAACAAAGCATGCATAAATATTCTTCCGGGAAACGCTCTCGCTCTGTCCTCACGCAGCGGTACTATGTCGGAATCAGAGATTCCTCCAAGTACCGGCGTTGCGGATGTTCCCTCCTGTTTGCCTGTACGCCGCTGCCGCTGTATCCTGCCTCGTCCAGGAGTTTTGCCGCTTCTTCTGCGGACAGATCTCTTTCCAGCCGGTTTGGGCGGTACAAATACATGAGCGCCCTCCCGGGCTCGATCTTCAGTGGCAGCAGACAAAGTCCCCTGGGCTTTAGCACCTGGTTGAAGCGGCGGATGTCTCCTTCCAGCGCTCCCCTGTCCGAATAACGGCAGGAAAACAGATTTCCTGTCTTGAGTCCGGCCAGCGTCGGCGAACAGTATTCGACAAGCATGTCTTCTGACATCGGCATTCCCTCCTGCACAGTTTCCGGACAACTGAAAAGGTAATATGTTAGTCTTGTATTATATTTGTTAGTTTTTTCTAACGCAATTACAATATCATCTGCCGAAAGAGCTGTCAACGTCAAATTTAAGAATGCCCCACAGCTCCGCCTGCGCACAGGATACAAAACGGGAGTGTCCTCGCCTGGCTGCTCTTCAGCCTCGCGTGACACTCCCGTCTGTTTGGATGGCATTTTCTATATGCCGTGCTCTTTTGTTTTTAGGTTTTTATTTTAGGTTTTTGTTCTTAGGTTTTTGTTCTTAGGTTTTTGTTCTCAGGTTTTTGTTTTTACTCTCCCGATGCCGCCTGTACACTTTCATTGGCTGTCTGCGCATCGCTCTTTGCCTCTGCTGAGGCGTCTGCATCGCTCTGCGCTGCTGCCTGGTTACTGCCGTTTGCTGCATCCGCTGCATCGCCTGTATCGGCTGCTCCGGTCGTTCCGTCAGATGCGGTACCCTCGGCTGCGCTTCCATCTTCTGTCTTTGTCTTTTCGCCGAAGGTGAACCCGACCGTTCCGTCGGATGCGCTGTTGTAGACCGTCTCGGTGCCGTAGTTCCAGGTGATCAGCTCGCTCCGGTAGTCCAGCTTCTCCATAATGCTCTTTGCATCCTCCCCGGTCATGACCGTGGGCTTGTAATCGTTAAACTCCCAGGTCGAGGATACGCAGCAGGGAATGACATTGATGTCAGTGCCGGTGATCTTTCCTTTGCTGTCCATGTGGAAGGTCTGCTGGAAGATAATCGTGTCCATCTCGGTCGGATGGTAATTTCCGCCAAAGCAGAAATTGCCAAGGCTGTAGCAGATCGTCTTTCCATTATAATATTCGATGCCCTGCAGCACATGGGGATGATGGCCGATGACCAGATCCGCACCTTCGTCGATGGCCTGGTGGGCCAGCTCGACCTGGTAGCCGTCCGGCACCTGCTGCAGCTCGGTCCCCCAGTGGAAGACCGCGATGATCAGATCGCACTGCTCTGCCTTCAGCTTGTCCATACAGGCGGTAACTTCAGGGGCTACCCAGCCCAGCTGATCCAGCTCATATACGCCGAAGATGCCGACCTTGTATCCCTTCACATCCAGGACCGCCACATCCTCATATCCAAAATGGGTGATCCCATTCTCCTCCAGGATGTTCACGGTATCCAGATAGCTCTGCTCTCCGTAATCTGCGCTGTGGTTGTTGGCCAGATTTGACGCTTCGATGGAGGAATTTTTGATGATATCGATGTAGGCGGGATCGCCCTTGAAGGCGAACTCCTTGTATTCTCTGGCCGTCTCATTTGTCAGGGTACCCTCGAAATTGATGACGGTCAGGTCATCTTTCTCAAAGATCTCCCGGACATTGTCCATAAAATAATCCGGCCCGTTGTTATCATAGTAATAAGGAAAGCCTGTCTCGTAGGCAAAGCCCTCGTCCGTCCCCAGAATAAAATCACCGGTAAAGCTCATCTTCAGGTCTGCCGGTTTTTTTTCCTCGATCTCGACCGGCACCGCCGCGAGAGGCTCGGGCGTTGGCGTGGCGGTCGGCGTGGGTGTCGGCGTCGCCGTTGCTTTCGCCGGAGCGGAAGAAGAAGCCGCCGCGGCTCCTCCTGGAGATACGCTCTCCTGTCCTGCGCCGGAAACCGAAGCACTTTGCTGCGGCGCAGCACTCTGGCTGCTTCGCCGGTCCAGAACGGCCCGGATAACAAAAAAGCCGATGACAAATACCACCACGGCAGCAACTGCGATCAGAGCTGTCCGAATGATCCTTTTTCTCTTTTTCTTTTTTCTGGCCTCCAGACGACGGGAAACATTCTGCCTGGACCCGCCGGTCGGAATATTCCCTGTATTCTTTTTCCCGTTATCTGCCATATTCTCTCTCCCTTTGCCGCTTTAAGCGCACATACAGTAAGATTATAGCATTGTTTTTGGCATATGACAGATAAGTTTGAAAAAATTTAATCGGCTTCTGTCTTTATCGGATCCGGATCCAGCCGATCAGCGCAGCTGCAATGCCGCCGGCAAGCAGAATGCCGCCGATCCAGAAAAATGCCGGCAGGTACGGGGATGCCGTCCCGGCGATCTCCAGAATACCCTGCAGCAGGAAGCCGCAGGTCATAGTGGCACAGCCTGCGGCAAGGGCATTGGCGGAAATCGTCCCGGTCCTTCTCCGGGCAAAAAGGAGAGCCAGATACCAGAGGAAGCAGCAAAGAGGGATCAGCCATGCGGTATCCATGTAAGCCGAGGCCACACCGTGCCCAAAGTAGTTATAGATCCGGGAGAAGATCAGGATAAACACTGCCGCACCAAGATACCTTCTCCGCAGTACGGCACCGTCGGTCTTTGCGGCACCTGCAGCACCTGCAGTCCTTGCAGCACCTGCATCTCTTGCGGCCCCTGCAGCACCTGCCGTGTCGGCCCTGCGGGCGCTGCCGGCCGCCTGCGAACGGCGCCTGGCGCTCTCTGCATTCTCCTTAGCTCCGTCAGGGAAGCTGAGGCTCCCCATGTTTTGGTCTGGCTGTGCCCGGCTTCTGGCATTTTGGGCATTTGGGGCATCTTCCGCACTGCTGCCCGGCATCACCACATAAAATGTTTTCTTCGCATCCAGCTGTCTTTTATTCTCAATAGCCGATGTATACAATATCGCTCACCTTCCTTTCACTGCTTCCGCTCCTGCCGCCGGCAGGATTGTTGATAATCTCCCCCATAAAATACAGGGTCGTGGAGCCGCCGCCATCCAGATTATAGCCGACCGTGCAGCCCTGCTCCTGCAGGACCTCCGCCAGCTCGTAAAGCGTCAGTCCTTCGCTCTCCTCTGTCCGGCCGTCGGAGACGACGATCACGTAGTGCAGAGGTGAGATCATGCCAATCGCTGTTCTCGGATTGGAATTCATCGCCTGATCCACCTCCTCGCCGATGCTGACGGAGATCTCTCCGTCCTCCACCAGAGCCGGCCCAAAGGACAGGACCTGCCAGGCACCTGACGAAAGGAGCTCCTGGGCTGTCGTTTCTGACTCATCCGCTATGGCAAAGGTGCCGTCCGCATAGATGACCAGATCCTCACTGTCGCCGGAGGTGTCCCGGTACAAAACGCCGTTGCGGATCACGTAGCCGTAATCCCGGAATCCATAATAGTCGCCGTTTATCGCCAGGATGGCGTCATTTCTCTCTGCCATGTCCGAGGTAGTCTCCTTGATGTTTCTTCCAAAAGTATCCTCGGCAAAGGCTGTCTGGAGATAAGATGCGCTGGATAGCTGCACATCGGCGATATACACCTGGGTGCCGGCGATGGTCTCCTCGGTGATCGTGACGGAAATATTTTCGTCGGAATAGGAGGAAGATGTGACCACCGGCTCCGCCGCGCTGTCTGAAGCATTCTCCCCTGCCTGTGCTGCCGCTGTTGTCTCTGCGGCCGATGCAGCAGACAGCGCCTCGTTTTCTCCTGCCATACTATCTTCTGCCGTCGTATCACCTGCCGCACCCGCGGATGCAGCGGATGTAGCTGCACTTATCTCAGCGGCAGCCTCCGCAGCCGCTTCTGTGCTCTGCCCCTCCTGCAGGGCGGCGCTTCCATGGGGGATATAATTCACCCCATCTGTCTCTGTTCCATTGTCCTCCGTGCCAGAAGCAGACAGTGCCGCTGTGGCGCTGGCAAAAAGCTCCTCGCTGGACAGCTCCGCTGCCGCCGCCGTCTGGGCTTTCGGGATCACAAAGGTATCCAGCAGCACAAAGCTGGCGGCGGCCGTAAGGACGACTCCATATATCATACCGAAGACCGGCCGTTTTTTTCTCATATCACACCTCCTGCTTCCGCGGTCGTAAAATGCGGAAGACTTTTTCTTTCCCGAAACACCCACCTCTGCTGCAGATAGTAGCTTGCCACGGCCAGATCCACATCTACCAGGGCTTTCACCGCTGTCAGCGGGATCGGCAGGCTTTGAAATGCAGTGACAAAGAACCAGCTGCAGAACATGATCCCGCAAAAAAGGATGAAATAGCGGATCCCCTGTCCCGCAGCAGAGCCGCGGTCCGCTCCCTGCGCCTTAAAGGACCACCTCCGGTTCAGCAGGAAGTTCAGTCCGCCTGACACCAGTCTGGCTGCCACCGTCGCTGCCAGGATCATGCCTGCCCCTGTTCCAGCCGTTACCAGCAGTGAAAACAGCAGCAGATCCGCGCCGGCCGACAGGAGCGAACTGGCTGCAAACCGCAGGGGCGTGCGGAAGATCCGGAGCGAATCGGCGACCGGACGAAAGTGAGAGCAGCGGTTTCCATCCTCGTAGACGGTCCGGATCTCCCGGAAGCGTAAGGGTACCTCCCTTGCCGCAGCTGACAGGAAATTCATCTCGTATTCATACCGCTCTCCCTCCGTCTGCTCCGCGAGGGAAAACAGCGCGGAAGGGATCGCCCGCAGGCCTGTCTGGGTATCCGGGCATTTCTTCCCGGTAGAAAGCAGAAAATAAAGGGAAGATATGGCATTGCCATAACGCGAGCGCTTTGGGACATCCGGCAGCTGAAAATCCCGGACGCCCAGGATCAGCGGCGCCTGGCTCCCGGTATATGCAGAAGCCTCCCGCATCAGCCCTGCGATATCCTCCGGCCGGTGCTGTCCGTCACAGTCGGCGGTAATGATATAGTCGGTATCCGGCCGGGCGGTGCGGATGCGGGCGATCCCCTTTTTCAATGCCGCCCCCTTGCCGCCGTTTGCCGCACAGTGCAGGACCTCGCAGCCCTTTTCCTCCAGCTGATCAAAAATATGTGCAAATTCTCTGCCGCTGCCATCGTCGACCACCAGGATATGGCAGTCTGCCTCGCCATGAAGCTGTTCCTTCAGGCCGTCCGCCAGCGCCAGGACCTTTTCTTCCGGCCGGTAAGCCGGGATCAGGATCGTCGTCTTCATCTCTATCTCCTTTCCGGGCATTCTGCCCTTTGCGGGAGATGCATCTCTCCCGGGTATTTCTCTTTCATGCCAGGGGATATGGGAAACGTCTCAACGGCACTGCCGCAGCAATCGTGAAACAGAAACCTTTTCTTTCTTGCTCCCTGGTCTTGTGGTAAGGATACCCGTGCAGACTTAAAAGCACCTAAAGCCATACTTTAAACGTACTTAAAACGGTATCTCCTGTGTTTTTTCACAAGGATTCGGCCCGCAAAAGCATGTTTTTTTATAGGACAATTCTGTGCGAACGTGGTATTATACTGCCTAAAGTTACAGTCCTCGGCACCCATCCTGTACCTGTCTGGCACCAGGGGTCTGCCGCCGGACAGACCCACAGCCCATACCCTGCCGGCAGAAAACCGACGCGGCGGCAGCTCCATTTTTAAATAGAAGCAACAAGGAGAATGGCAATGGAAAGCTTTAAAGCCTTTCTGAAAAAGAAAAATGTAGAGATCTCTCTGAAGCGCTACGGAATTGATGCCCTTGGCGCCATGGCGCAGGGTCTTTTCTGCTCCCTGCTGATCGGCACGATCATCAACACTCTGGGAACCCTGTTCCACATCCCGTTTCTGACCACACCTGTGGCGACGGTCTCCGGCATTGAATACACGGTCGGCGGCCTGGCCATGGCGATGAGCGGACCGGCCATGGCTGCAGCCATCGGCTATGCCCTGCAGGCACCGCCGCTGGTCCTCTTTTCCCTGATCACCGTAGGCTTTGCCTCTAATGCCCTTGGCGGCGCCGGCGGTCCCCTGGCCGTCCTGTTCGTGGCCATCATCACGGCAGAGGCCGGCAAGCTGATCTCAAAAGAGACACGGGTCGACATCCTGGTCACACCTCTTGTCACCATCGGTGTCGGCGTTCTGCTCTCCGCCCTGTTTGCCCCGGCGCTCGGCCGCCTGGCCTCGGGTGTCGGCAGCATCATCATGTGGGCCACCGAGCTTCAGCCCTTCCTGATGGGGATCCTGGTCTCCGTGGTCGTGGGCATTGCCCTGACCCTGCCAATCTCATCGGCTGCTATCTGTGCAGCCCTTGGACTGACCGGACTTGCCGGAGGTGCTGCCGTCGCCGGCTGCTGTGCCCAGATGGTCGGGTTCGCCGTCATGTCCTTCCGCGAAAACGGCTGGGGCGGCCTGGTCTCCCAGGGCATCGGCACCTCCATGCTGCAGATGCCCAACATCATCAAAAATCCCCGGATCTGGATCGGACCCACGCTGGCCTCCGCCATCACCGGCCCCCTGGCCACCTGCCTGTTCCGCCTGCAGATGAACGGCGCCGCCATCAATTCCGGCATGGGCACCTGCGGCTTCTGCGGCCAGATCGGCATCTTCCAGGGCTGGCTGGCAGACATCGAGGCCGGCACAAAGACCGGAATCACTGCCATGGACTGGGCCGGTCTGTTCCTGATCTGCTTTGTCCTTCCGGCCGTACTCGCTCCGCTGATCAACATGGGCTGCCGCCGTCTGGGGTGGATAAAGGACGGCGATCTGAAACTCTCCTAATAAATAGCCCCTTTCAAACGATTACCGCATGTTTTTTGGTGGAAACCGTAATTTTTACGGTTTCCGCCTTTTTTACGCCTGTTGTGCACCCTTAATTGCGCTTTTAGCGATGGAAAAACCGAAGATTTTATTGACGTAACCAGAGAAAAGTGGTTATATAGTAAACATCGACAGGCATTCATCTTTTTTCAGGGTATCTGCCTGTTTTATTTTTTTATGTTTTCTGGAGGGAAATTATGGAAGCATTCAGCAAACTGATCGGCACGATAGACGATTTTGTCTGGGGTCCGGTCATGCTGGTACTGCTGGTCGGTACCGGCATCTTTCTTACCGTATACCTGGGCTTTCGGCCCTGGAGAAACCTGGGCTATGCCCTGAAGACTGTTCTCAGCAAGGAAGCCCGTCAGAAATCGCAGGCTGACGGCGATGTATCGCCCTTCTCCGCACTGATGACCACCCTGGCTGCCACCATCGGTACCGGAAATATCGTCGGCGTGGCAACGGCCATGTTCTCCGGCGGCCCCGGCGCTCTGGTCTGGATGTGGATCTCCGCAGCCTTTGGTCTGACCACCAAATTCGCCGAGTGTATGCTGGCCTTCAGGTTCCGTGAGACCAACGCCAAGGGCGAGATGGCCGGCGGACCGATGTACACGATGAAAAATGGTTTCAAGAATAAGCAGTTCGGCCTTGTCATGGGCTTCCTGTTTGCTCTGTTCGGAACCCTGGCATCCTTTGGTATCGGCAACCTGTCCCAGGCGAACTCCATCGCAGGGGCCATCCAGGAGACCTTTGCCATCCCGACCTGGATCACCGGCGTCATTCTGACCGCGCTGACCCTTCTGGTCGTCGTCGGCGGTATCCAGAGCATCTCCAGGGTGTCCTCTGTCGTCGTTCCGACAATGGCTGTCTTCTATGTCATCGCCGGTCTCATCGTCATCATCATCAACTTCCGCAACCTGCCCACCGGTCTGTACCAGATCTTTGTGATGGCCTTCAACCCGAAGGCAGTCGGCGGCGGCGTTCTCGGCGCAGTCACCGCCTCTATGATGAATGCCATGCGCTACGGTGTTGCCCGCGGCGTCTTCTCCAATGAGGCAGGTCTTGGCTCTGCAGCCATTGCCGCATCCGCTTCCACCACCGAGGATGCCGTCAAGCAGGGCTACATCAGCATGACCGGCACCTTCTTTGATACCATCGTTGTCTGCTCGATCACCGGTCTGACCATCGCCTCCTCCGGCATGCTGGGCGCTTCCGGTGCAGATGGCACACCGCTCAAGGGTGTTGCCCTTACCATGGCAGCCTTCGAAACTGCGCTCGGTCCGGTCGGCAAGATCCTGGTCTCTGTCGGCGTCGTGCTCTTCGCCTACTCCACCATCATCGGCTGGGAGTATCAGGGTGAGAAATGCTTTGAGTTTATCGCAAAGAACCATACGGTGATCATGGTCTACCGTATCCTCTTCTCCCTGGTTGTTTACTTCGGTGCGACCCAGACTCTGGATCTGGTGTGGAACATCTCCGATATCATGAACGCCCTGATGGCAGTACCGAACCTGATCTGCCTGCTTCTCATGAGCAAGACGATCAAGGAAGAGGTCGACCGCTACCAGAAGATCATCGAAATGAAATAATCGGCAGAAGCTTAAGCTAAGCGGCTGCAGACAAAAAACTCCGGCGGGAATTTCCCACCGGAGTTTTTTTGCATATATACAATCCTGCATCTGTTCCATCCAGGATGTTTTCTGTGCGTTTTGGGTTTATATAGCGTTTTTGTTTATACAGCAGCTTTTTATTTCAGAAGCCGCACTGCAGGGCTGCATACCGTACTGCGCAGCCTATGCGGCATGGGCGGTCACTGCTCTTGTGCTTTCGTTCCGTCCGCCTTGGGAAAGAGGATCTCGCTTCTGTCCTCGCCTTCAAACAGCATGTTGTACTGCAGGATCCGGTATCGGCGGATCCACTCGGCCTCGCTGCCCTCCGCCTCATCCAGATGCAGGTGGCAGCCTCTGCTTTTTGAGAAATACCCTCTGCTGTTGATGGAGGGGATCTCCGTCATCATCTCCGCGAGGAAGCGGACGGATGGCGGCAGGGGGATGCCTGCACGCTGCAGCGTCAGCACCGGCAGATAGTTCAGGCTGATCCGGTCAAAGGAGACCGCCTGGGTGTCGTAGTTGGTCCAGATAAAGAAGGGAACGGTATAGAAATCCTCCAGCTCGTCCATGGTCAGTCCGCTCATGCCCCGCTGGTTCAGCTGCCGGTAAAAGACCTCGTTCAGGCTGGGCTGATGATCGCCAAACAGAACGATCTCCACAGGCTCGTCCACCTGCTCAAAATACCGGATCAGGCCCCGCACGGCGTCATCGCTGGTCCTGGCAAGGGTCAGGTACTGGTTGACATCGTCGTAGATCCCCGGTTCGGCGGTGATCCTGTCGACAAAGCCCGGCCACTGATCATTGTAGCCGCCATGGTTCTGCATGGTCACTGCCAGGCAAAACAGCTTCTCTCCCTTTTCCTTCTCCTCAAAGCGGCGGATGATCCCGTTATACAGCTCCTCATCGGTGATGTACTTCCGCAGGATCTTTGTCTCGTCGAAATAGCCATCCTCCAGGAAATAGGTCTCTCCAAATCCCATGGCCGGATAGACCACATTCCGGCTCCATCCGGAAGCATAATAGGGGTGCATGGCTACGGTTGTATAATCGCGCGCCTTCAGCGTATCGGTGATCGTCCAGGGCTTCTCATCCAGAAACTGCTGGTAGACGACCGAGCCGGCCGGCAGAAAAGCCATGCTCCCGCCGCTCATAAATTCCCATTCGGAATTGGGCGTCTTCGCTCCAAAAACCGAGGCAAGGGCGGAGCCCTTTACCGTGTTATCATGCATGGAGGAGATAAAGGGGAGGACCTCGTCATTGGTGTGCAGCTCGCCCAGAATACTGAGATCTGCCAGAGATTCGTTCATGATCACGATGATCGTCGGCTCCTTGCCGCCCGCGGATACAAGCCGGGTCTCCTCTCCGGCATCGCCGCCATACGCCTTCTCCAGCTCCTCGATGGCCTCCTCTGAATACCCCTCCGGCGGCAGGATGATGCTGTCCCGGATACTCAGGGCAAAATTCAGCAGAAATCCGTTCTGGGATGCCCCTTTTTGCTCCCAGGTCTGGGTCTCATAGCCCGAGGTCTTCACCTGAAGCAAGGTCCCGCAGATCAGCGCCGCCGCCAGCGCGGCAATCCTGGACAGGTTTTTCCGCCGGATGCGGATGTTCAGCTTCCATGCCAGCAGCAGAAAAGGCAGGGAAAAGGCGATTGCTGCCGCTCCCCGGTCGTGCAGTGCAAGATGGTAGGTACCCAACACTGAAAAACCTGTCTGCGCGGCTGCAATGTCGCTCAGCACGATCTCATTCTGACGGGCCTGATAGACAAAATAGTCGGTAAAGGCTGCCAGCATGCAGAAGGTATGGACGATAAGGACCGTTATCCTCGGGCTTGCCGTGACCACATGGACGAGCAGATACAGCGCAAGGATCAGCAGGATGTTCAGCACATGCTCTGCACGGTCCGTCTTTGCATAATTTTCTGCGTCTAGGATCACATGCTGCACGCACTTCTCTGCAAAAATGGCGCCTGTCAGGTACAAAAGAACCGTCCATAACAGATCAAACCGACGGTTCAGGCGGATGTCCGCCCATTCCGTCAGGGCGTACAGGACAGCTGCCGCTGCTGCAGCCGGCAGACCAAGCCCTGCGGCTGCCATAAGCACAATCAAAAGGACAGCCACAACAGCTGTCCGCACCAGCTTTTCTTTGTTCCAGCGGAACCGGTATTTTATGAGTCTCGCCTTTGATGTTGTTTCTTCCATTCCGCGCAGGTATTTCTCTTTCTTCACTTACTTTTACTTCTCTAAATTTTTCAGGAGCGCCAGATTCTTTTCGATCTCCCGGTAATCGGTGATCATGCGGCATTCCTCCCCGGGCCGGTACCCGGCAGCCTCCAGCTTCGGCGTGCAGTACAGGATCCCGTGCATCCCGGCAGCCTCCGCTCCCAGGTAGTCCAACCGGTAATTGTCTCCGATAAAAGCGCACTCCTCCGGAGCATAGCCATGGGCCCTGCAGACATAGGCAAAGAAGGCCGGATCCGGCTTTTCCGTGCCCGCCTCCTCGCTGGTGATCATGTCCTCGAGGAACCGACCGATCCCGATCCTGTCCGCCTTTCGGTACTGATCCAGCGTTGTCATGTTCGTGGCGGCAGCCACAAAGTATCCCTCGCGCTTTAGGGCAAGAAGCAATGGGACGATGCCCTCCTCCGGCTGCATTTCCGCCAGGAAGGTGTTCCAGTACAGATCCGTCAGCAATGTCGTATAGGGAAAGACCGGCAGGCCCTGGCTCACCAGAAACCGGCGAAAACGTATGACACGGCTGTGGGAAGCGGCAGAGCGCCAGCCCATATCCGCCATCAGCTCCCGCCGCGCCGTCTCGATCTGCTCTGCGGCCGCCTCACGTGTCATGCCAAACTGGAGCGCACAGTAATCATGTACGGCCGCGATGGCCGTCCTGTGGCAGCCGTCATAATCGTACAGTGTATTGTCAAAGTCAAAATACACGGCTTTTATACTCATATACTCACCCGTTTTATGGAGAACGTGCCGGAGAATCCGGGGAAATGTTCACAAACTTGTAGCATTTTTTATCTTGTTATTCCCAGATATTTTTTATACTATATTTGCATAAAATGCAAGGGGCAATGCCGCTGCTCTGCCGCACCGCAAACGTGAGGCAGCCTGCGCTAAGCCGCACCCACACCACACGAATGCCCGCCCCGCTGCCGGATGCCGGGTCTTACTTTTCTCAGGAGGAAAGACATATGAAGGAATACCAGCCCATCAAAGAAGGCAAAGTACGCGAGATCTATGACATCGGCGACAACCTGATCATGGTTGCCACAGACCGAATCTCCGCGTTTGACGTGATTCTGAAAAACAAGGTCTCCAAAAAAGGAACTGTCCTCACCCAGATGTCCCGGTTCTGGTTTGACTACACCAGCGACATCATCCCGAACCATATGGTCAGCGTAGATGTCAACGACATGCCGGAATACTTCCGCCAGGAGCAGTTCGACGGCAACAGCATGCTCTGCAAAAAGCTGACCATGCTCCCCATCGAGTGCATCGTCCGCGGCTACATCACCGGAAGCGGCTGGGCCAGCTATCAGAAGACCGGCAAGGTCTGCGGCATCGATCTGCCGGAAGGCCTGAAGGAGTGCAGCAAGCTCCCGACCCCCATCTATACCCCCAGCACAAAGGCTGAGATCGGCGATCACGACGAGAACATCAGCTTTGAAAAGAGCGTAGAGATCCTCGAAAAGCTGTATCCCGGCCACGGCGAGTACTATGCTTCCGTTCTCCGCGACAGCACCATCCGCCTCTACGAGGAATGCGCCGAGTACGCGCTGGAGAGAGGCATCATCATTGCCGACACCAAGTTTGAGTTTGGTCTGGACGAGACGGGCAACGTCGTTCTGGCAGACGAGATGCTCACACCGGACAGCAGCCGTTTCTGGCCCGTTGAAGGCTATGAGGCAGGCCACAGCCAGCCCTCCTTCGACAAGCAGTTTGTCCGTGACTGGCTGAAGGCAAACCCGGACAGCGACTACGATCTTCCCCAGGATGTCATTGACAAGACCATCGAGAAATACCTCGAGGCCTACAAGCTCCTGACCGGTAAGGATCTGTAAGACTTGCGCCGGACACAATAGCTGACAAAACAAAGAGCTGCCGTACAACCAATTGTGCGGCAGCTCTTTATGTTCTATATAAACCAACCGACAGGGCAGACAGCACACGCCCCTTATCCCTTCTGCATTGCCTTCTTTGCCATATAGAGGATCAGCGGGTTGGTCGCGGAAATGTTGGTGCGCTCTTTCTTGAGGCCGAGCTTTTTGAGTGTGGTATCGCAGTAATCCACCAGCATCTTTGTTGTGGCCAGTCCCATGCCGCTGGCAGAACCGGTTACGATGCATACCTTATCTGTATAATTAAAATAATCCGTGAAGCCACACATGTCTGAAGACACGTGCTTCCTACTGCCGCCGCTTCCGCGGCGGTTCCTCTTTAGGAGGATCGGTCTGCCTTTCCA
>OCTX012252735.1_pt1 | contig 17503 bp, 13 predicted proteins | sample 1539691 | NCBI WGS metagenome assembly OCTX01 (sample SAMN02144231, study PRJEB22623) | gut metagenome | biome: sheep rumen | host: Ovis aries | place: New Zealand | reverse complement strand
AAAAACAGGAGGTTATTTTTTTTGTTAACCCTCTGATTTCCAATTTTGTAGCGAGAAAGGGACTTGAACCCTTGACCTTCGGATTATGAATCCGACGCTCTAACCAGCTGAGCTATCTCGCCATCCTTTTGCACTCGCAGTGACGGACCGTTTTCCGTTTGCGAGTGCAAAGGTACGCTTTTTTTCTTAACCTGCAAAACTTTTTCAGGTTTTTTTACTATTTAACTGCATTTACATGCTCAAATTTCGAGAAATCGCGCCCTAACTTCACGTTTTCAGGCTTGACAGCGTTGTTTCCGGAAGTAGCAACTCCGCCCTCGCGGCTCTTGGACAGGTTCCACTCTGCCCACGTCATGTAGTGGTAGTATTCGTGGTTGTTCTCCATGATGGCGTCGTCGTGATCCCACCAGTACCAGTTGTCTGTAAAGTCCCTCAGCTTGTTCAGGCGGCAGAAATACTCGTTGTTGATGCTGAACTCCAATACTGTGCGGCTCTTACGGAAGCTGTAGTCATAAATCGCTACGTCCAGCTCGTGGTTGTAAGGGTAGGTGAGGTATAGCACGTGGTCGCGGATTCGCCACTCAAAATATAGGTTCTGATAACGGTAAGGGCAGTCACTGGTGAAGTAGTCTACTTCCTCACCATAGCCGTGGGTGGCGTACTCATAGTCGGGGTAGAACACGATCCATGTGTTGTGCGCGTCGTAGCGGTAGCCGGCATAGTCGATGAACATACCCATGTTGCCTTCCCATTCGCCCGACAGGTCAGTGGCGTCCTCTGTGTCCTCGTCACATGACACCATCATCATGCCGCCAGCCAAAATTAGGCATAAGGCTACGAGGCTGCTGTAAAACTTTTTCATAATTAATTGGTTTTGAGTTTGAAAAATTTTGGTCCTGAAAATCACACGAAAATCCTGCCGAGGCAGAATTTCCGCTTGCAAAGTTATCGGTTTGTTTCCATATAAGCAAGAAAAAACGCAAAAAAGATGACTCTTCCTTGCGTTTTTTATTATATTTTGACGATTGCGCTCTGCTTAAATCGTAAATTGAGATTAATTGGTCGCTGTTGATTGTGTAGCCTGCCTGTTTACATCGTTGCCTCCCGGCCGCATGGCAAATAGCTGAAATTTAAAAATAGCCAAATAAATCGAAAAACTTTGGAGCAGCGAGTGCAAAGTTATGCTTGCTTAAACTTTGCCGAGTCGTGACAAAGTTCATGTAATAAATCGTAAATCGTAAATCGTCAATACCTTCAGTCTTCCTTGTGTTTCTTGAATGCGAGTGTCACAATCTCGAAGCCCATGTTGCGCAGGCTGTGCTTGGCCTCTTTCTTCACCAACTCCACGGCCGTCATGTCGTCGAGCGACAGGTGAGCACTCACTTCCAGCTCGTCGGCACTGTTCTTCCAAATGTTCAGGTGGCGGCAGTTTATCACGTGGTCGTTCTGCTTCAGGACGTTAAGCACTTTGGCCGTGTCGATATGCTCGGGAAACACGAGGAAACCTCTCTTCACGTAGACGTAAAGCAGCTTCACGGTGAAGCACAGGATAACCAGGGCTGCTATGAGGGTGGCTGCAGGGTCTGCCCATGTGCAGGCGGGACTCACTATCAGGATGATGCCGGCAACAACGACGACCACTGACACAAACGTGTCGGCCATCATGTTCACCGCGGCACTCTTCATGCCGGTGGAGTGACGGGAGTTCTTACGCAGTATCCAGGCTGTGATGCCGTTCACCACGATGCCGACACCTGCGGTGACAGCCATCGCCAGACCGGCGCTGCAGTGTGAGAATCCGTCGCGCAGTTTCGCCCAGGCCAGCAGGCTGACGAAGCCTACTGCCACAAGCAGGATGGCTGAGTTGATGAGCAGCGACAGGGCGCTGTACTTCTTGTAGGTGGTAGACTCAAGTTGGTAGCTCGGCGTGGACTTCAGGCGAAGCGAGAAGTAGGCCAGAGCCAAAACCAACACGTCGCCCAGGTTGTAGCCTGCGTCAGTGATCAGGGAGAGTGAGTTCTCCTTCATTCCTATCAGAGCCTCAGCGATGAGGTACACGGCATTGATGCCGATGCACACTTTCAGGGCTTTCAGAGCCTTCGACGTGCTCACGTGGCTGTGGGTATGTGTATGCTTGCTCCCCGAATGATGATGCGAACTGCCTTTGTGGTGTTCGTGGCGGTGTTCTTTGTTTTCCTCCATTGTCGGTGTTTTGTTGTGTTAATTATTTTTTCTCTTGTTGTTGTTTCTCTGTTCTCACTGCAAAGTTAAGCATTATTTTTGAATTATTTACGTATTAGTTGAAAAAAACTGCACTTTCTGCCTGTTTTTGCCGTGAAAAGGGCTGGCGCAGACTGCTTCTTCTTCGTAATAGCTGTCCCCATGGACCATGCGTCGTTTGAAATTGTTTATTTTTTTATAAATATGTTACAATTGTAAAACCGGAGATAGCAACCACTTTTCCCCACCAAGTTTTTGTACTTTCTGCTACTTGAAAATCAGTATGTTAGATTTTTTAAAATTGGAAAATAAAAATTTTTTTCAAAAATATTCCAAAAAAGTGGGTGGAAGTGGTTTTTTTTATTATCTTTGCAAAAAGTTTGGTTTATGCCGACCGACGGAACAATAAATTAAGATAAATTAGTTATGAGATTTTTTGGTGATTTTTCTGCGAAGGTGGACGCCAAGGGTAGGGTCATTCTACCGGCAGCCTTCAGGAAGGTGCTCGAGGCGGAGGGAGAGCGTACGCTCTACATGCGCATCGACTTCTACCAGGATTGTCTCATCATTTATCCCGAGTCGGTGTGGAACCGCGATCTTGACGAGCTGGAGTCCAAGCTCAACAAATGGAACCGAAAGCACCAGGACATTCTGCGCAAATATGTCGCTGGAGTGGAGAAGTTTGAGCTCGACGGAAACGGACGCTTCCTCATCAACAAACGTAAGATGGAAAAGGCTGGCATCAAGCAGGACATCATCTTTCAGGCCGTCACCGACAAAATCGAGGTCTGGGGAATGGAGAACTACCAGGCTCACTTCGCCGACGATTTCGACGAAGGTGAGGAGCTACAAGCTGCTATGGCCGGACTTGAACTTTAAGACGGTGCGCGGGCAAGGAGGCGTGCCGATAGGAAATATATGTGGAAATTGGATGAACCTTAAACTGAATTGAGTATGGCTGAAAACTATCATATACCCGTTTTGCTGAATCAGAGCGTCGACGCGCTCAACGTCTGCAACGGCGGCGTATACGTGGATGCCACGTTCGGAGGGGGAGGACATTCAAAGGAGATTCTCAGAAGAATCAAGGGGAACGGAATGCTATACGGGTTCGACCAGGACCTGGAGGCCTACGAGAACTTCATTCATGAGAGAGACATATACGGCGACATCGAAAACTCGTTCCAGTTTGTCAGGAGTAATTTCAGATTCATGGGCAACTTCCTGAAATTCTATGGAGTGGAGAAAGTCGACGGCATTCTGGCCGACCTCGGTGTCTCATCACGACATTTCGACAGCGACACGAGGGGATTCTCATTCCGATTCGATGCGCCGCTCGACATGAGGATGAACCAGAAAGCAGAAGTCACCGCGGCCGACGTGCTCAACGCATACGACGAGAAAAGGCTGGCAGACATCTTTTTCCTCTATGGAGAGATGAAGAACAGCCGAAAAGTGGCGGAGGCCATCGTCAGAAAACGGAAGAACAGCAAGCTGCTCACAGTGGGTGACCTCGTCTCCACCCTCGAACCCTTCTGCAAGCAGCAGAGGGCGAAGAAGGACATGGCAAAGGCGTTCCAGGCGCTCAGGATTGAGGTCAACCAGGAGATGCAGGCGCTCAAGGAAATGCTCAACGGGGCAGAACGGCTGCTCAAGCCTGAAGGCAGGCTCGTGGTCATCACATATCACTCGCTGGAGGACAGGATGGTGAAAAACCTGATGCGCACTGGCAACTGCGAGGGGGACGAGCAGAAAGACTTCTATGGCAATGTCGTTTCGCCATTCGTGCTGGTCAACAGGAAGGTGGTCACACCCGACGACGACGAGATGCAACGCAACCCTCGCTCCCGAAGCGCTAAACTCAGAGTGGCGGAGCGGAAATGAGAACAACAACCCAAAATTTGAACTGCTTATATATATAATATAATAATGAGTGACAAGAGCAAAAACGACGGATTTGTGGAAATCAGCGACGAGGAGCAGACCATCGTCGAGAATGCAGACGAACAGCGGAAGGACGAGCAACGGAAGGAAAGCATTGAGGCTATCAAGCGATTCGCTGACGACGAGGGTGGAGAAGACGATGAGAAACTGTCGTTCAGGAAGGTCATGGGGGGAGACATCCTCATGTCAAAGTTCTTCCTCAACCAGGTCATATTTATCATCTTCTGCGTGATTCTCCTGCTACTCTACACGGGCAACAGATACAGCAGCCTCCAGGACATCATCAAGATCGACAGCCTCAACGTGGAGTACGAGCGGAAAAACAGCAAGGTGCTTTCCCAGGCCAGCAAGCTGCTCAATAAGCAGAGGCAGACGTCGGTGGAGCAGAGGCTCATCGCCGCGGGCGACACCACCATGCTCAGCAACAACCTGCCACCTTTCGCCCTACCGAAGCAGCAAGACAAATAGAACCCAGTCATTGAAATCAAGATAAATAAACAGGCCGAAACGCACAAACTGATAATCCGGAGGAACGGACGAAGCATTCGGAAGAAAGAGAACAACAGCAACCGACAAGATTAAAAAGAACCAAGACTATGATGAAGTTTGACAAGAAATACATAACCGGAAAATTCCCATATATCGTGGGGATCATCATCATCGTGTGCATTGCAGTCATCTATCAGATGGTAAAGGTCATGACCGTCGACAAGGAAGAGTGGATGGAGTACAAGAAGCAACATGTCGACGGAAGCATCGACGTGGCGGAGCCAATCAGGGGGAACATCCTGTCGGTGGACGGAGGATACCTCTCAACCTCTATACCTAAGCTCATGATTGCCTGCGACCTTTATCCCAACATGCCTGTGCTCAGGAAGAAGGACAAGCTGAAGAATCCGGAAAAGTATCTCAAGGACTCACTCGAGAGGTTGGACTACATCGCAAAGAGGAGAGAGGAGTTTCAGCCGCATATCGACTCCATCAGCAGGGCTGTTGCTCGCCTCTGCCCGGAATGTGTGAATGCCGACTCCGTGAAGAACAACCTCGTCAGGAGCCTTCTCAGAAACTCACGCCATTGCAATCTCTTCAGAGGACATCTCTTCGACTATCAGGAATACCAGAAACTTAAGGAAATTCCGATTTTCGACAAACCGGGAAAATATGCCAGCGGACTCAAACTCAAAGTCGTGAACTACAGAGAAAAACCGTTTGGAAATCTTGCCAGCCGAACACTCGGCGATCTCGTGCGAACCGACGTGGGCGACATGGAAAAGGCGAAGGACGTGGCTAAGGCGGGCATCGAGCTTAAGTACGACTCGCTGCTCAGGGGAAAGCCGGGGCTCAAGGCCAAGAAAATTTTGAGGTCCAAGTCCAATGTTGTAGACATCATGCTCGAACCACAGGTCGACGGATACGACGTGCTCACCACCATCGACGTCACCATGCAGGACATCTGCGAAAAGGCACTCAGGGAAAAACTCCAGGAGGTGGAGGCTGAGTTTGGCGTCTGCATTCTCATGGACGTGCCGACGGGCGACATCAAGGCCATAGTCAACCTCAACCGTACGCCGGAAGGAACATATATCGACAACCTCAACAACGCGGTGGGTGCGATGATGGAGCCGGGATCCACGTTCAAGACGGCGTCTATCATGGTGGCCCTCGACGACGGTGAAATCACCATGAACGACATGGTGGACACAGGAGGGGGAGAGGTCGAAATGTACGGACGAAAGATGCGCGACAGCGGAGGCGGACATGGACGTATCGACGTCAAGTCGGCGGTCAAGTACTCGTCCAACATCGGGGTCAGCCGACTCATCGACAGTCACTATAAGAACGACCCGCAGCGCTTTGTCAACGGACTCAGACGGATCGGAATCGGAAGCCCTATCGGATTCGAAATTCCGGGAACAGCCAATCCGCTCATCCTCGGACCAGAGGAGAACAAGAAATATTGGTCGAAGGTGTCGCTGCCGTGGATGGCCATCGGCTACAACTCGCAGCTCCCGCCTATCTCCATCTGCACTTTCTATAACGCCATCGCCAATAACGGAAGGATGGTGAGGCCGAGGGTGGTCAGAGGACTGGCAAAGAACGGCGAGATGGTGGAGGAATTTCCTGTCGGAGTCATCAATGAGCATATCTGTAAGGACACCACCGTACACGCCATTCAGGAAATTCTCAAGGAGGTGGTCAACGGACAGGGCGGCACGGGAAAGCGGGCACGCAGCAAGTATTTCTATATCTCAGGAAAGACCGGAACGGCACAGGTGGCCGACGAGAAAGGAGGATACCACTCTGCGAACCCCAGACATTACGTCTCTTTCTGCGGATACTATCCGTCGGACAACCCTCAATACACCTGCCTCGTGTCTATCAAGACGGCACACAACCCCGTGTCGGGAGGAGCAACGGCGGGACCTGTGTTCCTCAAAATCGCTGAGCAGGTCTACTCCAAGCATGTCACCACCAACATCAGGCTGGCATGCGACACCACAAACTCAGTCATACCTCTCGTGAAGAACGGCAATATGGCGGCGGCGAAGTATGTGCTCAGCGCTCTCGGACTTACGCCCAGAATCGAGTCCGACGGAAACTCCATGTGGGGAAAGGCGTCGGTCAACAACAACACGCTTGTCATCCAGAACGACGACGAAAACTGGTCGCAGGTGCCAGACCTCACGGGGATGGGGGCTCGCGACGCCCTCTATGCGCTCGAGCTGAGAGGAATGAAAGCCACCATACGCGGATGTGGAAAGGTGGTGGAGCAGAGCATCAAGCCGGGGACGGATGTCCGGCGGGGCGCGACGGTCAAAATCAAACTCGGATAAAAAATTAAAATAATAATAAAATAAATCGTAAATCGTCAATCCATAAATCGTAAATAGCAATAATGAAACTCAGCGACATCATAAAGAACGTGGAAGTGAGGGAGATCGTCGGAGACACCGACATCGACATCCTCGCATTGCAGCTCGACTCCCGCAAGGTGGAGCAAGGCACTCTCTTCTTCGCGGTTAAGGGGACAGCCGCCGACGGGCATAACTACATACCCAAGGCTGTGGAGGCGGGGGCTAAGGCCATCGTATGCCAGACGATTCCTGAGATACCAGCCGACGGGGTCACCTTCGTCATGGTCGAAAACACGGAGCAGATTGTTGGACAGATGGCCACCAACTTCTTCAGCGACCCCACGTCGCGACTCACGCTTGTGGGCGTAACCGGAACGAACGGAAAGACAACCATCGCCACCGTGCTCTACAATATGTTCCGCGCCCTCGGATACAAATGTGGACTTCTCTCCACTGTGTGCAACTACATCGACGGAGTGGCCATACCGACGGAGCACACCACGCCTGACCCTATCACGCTCAACCAGCTGCTCAACGAGATGGTGGAGGCGGGATGCTCATTCGCTTTCATGGAGGTCAGTTCCCATGCAGTGGCGCAAAACCGAATCGGAGGACTGCGCTTCAAGGGGGGCATATTCACCAACCTCACACGCGACCACCTCGACTACCACAAGACGTTCGAGAACTACCGCGACGCGAAGAAGGCATTCTTCGACCGTCTGCCGGCCGACGCCTTCGCCGTCACCAACAAGGACGACAAGAACGGAATGGTCATGGTGCAGAACACGAAGGCTACGGTCAAGACTTACTCTGTCGGGAGGATGGCTGACTTCATGGCAAAAATCATCGAATGTCACTTCGAAGGTATGTACCTCGACATCAACGGACAAGAGGTGGGCGTACAGTTTATCGGAAAGTTCAATGTCAGCAACCTCCTTGCTGTATATGCAGCGGCGGTCATGCTTGGACAGGACCCTCAGGAGGTACTCGTGGCCATGAGCAAGATGAAGCCGGTCAACGGACGGTTCGAGGCCATTACGGCGCCTGAGGGATATACGGCCATCGTGGACTATGCACACACGCCCGACGCGCTGGAGAACGTGCTCAACGCCATCCACGGAGTGCTCGAAGGCAAGGGTAGGGTCATCACCGTGTGCGGAGCAGGTGGCAACCGCGATAAGGGCAAGCGGCCTATCATGGCGCGTGAGGCGGTAAGACAGAGCGACAAGGTCATCATCACCAGCGACAACCCTCGATTCGAGGAGCCGCAGGACATCATCAACGACATGCTCGCCGGGCTTGACCAGGACCAGATGCGCAAGGTCATATCCATCGTCGACAGGCGTGAGGCTATTAAGACGGCATGCACCATCGCGCAGAAGGGCGACGTCATTCTCATCGCGGGTAAGGGACATGAGGACTATCAGGACGTGAAAGGCGTGAAACACCATTTCGACGACAAGGAAGAAGTCCGCAAATGCTTCTGAAGCCCAAGGCCAGTATGTTAGGAATAATGATAAAATTCTAAAATAAATCGTAAATTGTAAATCGTAAACAAATAGCAGGTTTTGCTTCTTATTACAGTAGCCTCCCGGCCGCATGGAAAATAGCCAAAATATAAAAATAGTCAAATAAATAGTAAATAGTAAATTGTTAAATCGTAAATTACATATATGTTCTATCATCTCTCACATTATTTCAAGGAGTGGGGACTGCCCGGGTCGGGACTCTTCACCTACGTCTCCTTCCGTTCGCTCCTGGCACTGATGGTGTCATTGGTGTTGTCTTTCTGGCTTAGCAAGAAATTCATCACATACATGAAGCGCAAACGTCATATCGAGAAGGCAAGAGACGAGGAAATTGATCCCTACGGAGTCAAGAAGAAGGGGGTTCCTTCTATGGGTGGTGTGGTCATCATCGCCTCTATGCTGGTGCCCGTGCTCCTGCTGGGAAAACTATCGAATGTCTACATTATACTACTGCTCGTCACACTCATCTGGTTCGGACTTCTTGGGTTCTATGACGACTGGAAGAAGCTCAAGGGCAATAAGGACGGACTCAAGCCTAAGTATAAGCTTCTGGGACAATTCACACTGGGGACACTCGTCGGAGTCGTCCTCTACCTCAGCCCGCAGGCTGTACTGCATGAAACGGTCACAAAGGAGACCGTCGGAGAGAAAGTTGTATACAAAACTGACCAGCCTGTCAAGTCCACCATTACCACTGTCCCGTTCATGAAGAACAACAACCTCGACTACCTCAACGCCTTCTCATGGATTGCCAACGGAAAGACGGCAAGGGCATGTGGATGGCTGCTATTCATTCTTGTCACCACCTTCGTCATCACCGCAGTCAGCAACGGTGCCAACCTCAACGACGGTATGGACGGCATGTGTGCGGGAAACTCGGCCATCATCGGGACGGCGCTCGGCATCCTGGCGTATGTCTCCGGACATATTCAGTTTGCCAACTACTTCAACGTCATGTTTATTCCGGGGTCGGAGGAAATCGTCGTCTTCCTCTGCGCGTTTGTAGGAGCGCTCATCGGATTCCTCTGGTTCAACGCCTTCCCCGCCAAGGTGTTCATGGGCGACACGGGATCACTGGCCATCGGTGGCGTCATTGCCGTCACAGCGGTCATCATTCATAAGGAGCTGCTGCTCCCCATCCTTTGCGGAATTTTCCTGGTGGAGAGCGTGTCGGTCATCCTGCAGCTGGCGTATGCGAGGAAAGGCAACAAGGTCGGTAAGAAACTCAGGGTGTTCAAACGCACACCGATTCACGACCACTTCCGCGTTCGCCAGAGCGAACTCCTCCCGGATGCGAAGTACATCATCAAGCGACCGGGTACGGCGCTCCATGAGAACATGATCACCATCCGATTCTGGATCATCACTATCCTCTTGGCGGCCATCACCATCATCACGCTGAAAATCAGATAGAAAATACAAGAAAAAGAAAAATAACATTCATTCATTCAATTCAATAACATTCATTCAGCCTTCCTGACTGGCGGAAGCGGGCATCAAAGCCCGCTCCACCGCCGGCAGGTTTTGGAAAAATGAAAAAATATTGATTTTGGAAAAATGAAAAAATATTAAAATAAATCGTAAATCGTAAATTTAAAAATCGTAAATAACAATGTCTTCTCGAATCGTAATATTAGGTGCAGCGGAGAGCGGGGCGGGAGCCGCCGTTCTGGCTAAGAAACAGGGTTTTGATGTCTTTGTCTCCGACTTGTCGGAAATCAAGGACAAATACAAGCGTCAACTCGACAAATATGGAATCGAGTGGGAGGAAAAACAGCATACCGAGGAGAAAATCCTCAATGCCGACGAAGTGATCAAAAGCCCGGGTATTCCTGAGACTGCACCTATGATCAGGAAGATACGCGAGAAGCAGATACACATCATCTCGGAGATTGAGTTCGCAGGACGCTACACCGACGCGAAGATGATATGCATCACCGGTTCGAACGGAAAGACCACGACCACATCCCTCATTTACTACATCCTCAAGGAGGCGGGCTACAATGTGGGACTGGCTGGAAACATCGGTAACAGCCTCGCGCTGCAGGTGGCGGAGTGCGACTACGACTACTATGTCATCGAGCTGTCAAGCTTCCAGCTCGACAACATGTACGACTTCAAGGCCGACATTGCCATTCTCATGAACATCACGCCTGACCACCTCGACCGCTACGACTTCAAGATGCAGAACTATGTCGACTCCAAGATGCGCATCACGCAGAACCTCACTGAGAACGATGCCTTCGTCTTCTGGAACGACGACCCCATCATCAAGCGAGAGCTCGAGAAATACGACATCAAGGCGCAGCTCTTCCCCTTCTCCGAATTCCATGAGGGCGACGTCATCGCCTACGCTGAGGAGCAGGAGTATGTCATCGAGAAGCCCACGCCTTTCAATATGGAGCTGGAGGAACTGGCTCTTCGTGGCAAGCACAACCTCTACAACTCGCTCGCGGCTGGTATCACGGCCAACATCGCCGGAGTCAGCAATGAGTTCATCCGTAAGGGACTCAGCAGTTTTGCCGGTGTGGAGCATCGTCTCGAGAAGGCGGGGAAGGTCAGAGGGGTGGAGTTCGTCAACGACTCTAAGGCCACCAACGTCAACGCCTGCTGGTATGCTCTCGAGAGCATGCGTAAACCTACAGTGCTCATTCTCGGTGGCGTGGACAAGGGTAACGACTACTCTGAACTCTACGAGCTGGTCAAGGAGAAATGTGTGGGATTGGTTTTCCTCGGCGTCGACAACAAAAAGCTGCATGAGGCTTTCGACCAATTCGGACTGCCCACGGCTGACGTCACATCCATGAAGGACTGTGTCGACCGCTGCTTCGCCATGGCCAAGGACGGAGACTGCGTGCTGCTCAGCCCTTGCTGTGCAAGCTTCGACCTCTTCAAGAACATGGAGGACCGGGGCGAGCAGTTCAAGCAATGCGTGAGAGACTTATAAACTCAAATAAAGATACTTATACTGATTAGAGTTATGGGAAAGAAATTTACAGATTTTTTTAAGCTGAACATCATCAAGGGAGACCTCGGGCTTTGGATGATCTACTTCTTCCTCTGCATGATATCCATCGTCACGATGTACAGCGCGTCGAGCAGGCTCTCTTTCGACACTGGCAGACACTGGGTGCCGCTCATGTCGCATGTGGGCTACCTCCTCATCGGATTCTGCATCACCGTCCTGGTCAGCAAGATTCCGTGCAAGTACTTCAAGCTGGTGCCTATCGTGGGCATTCCGGTTGTCGTCGTACTGCTCATCTACGCGCTCTTCCTCAAGAGCGACCTCAACGAGTCGCACAGCGCGCACCGCTGGATCTCACTGTTCGGAGTCAACTTCCAGCCATCGGAGCTGGCGAAGACCATGCTCATTCTCGCCACTGCTGTCATTCTCTCCAAGTTGCAGAAGGAAGAGAAGGTGCAGACGAAGAAGGGCGTGAAGAACGTGGTCATGGCCACCAAGGGGGGATATTCTAAGGCGTTCACCATGATCATGTGGCTCGCAGTGATTATATGCGGACTCATCGTGCCGGAGAATTTCTCCACGGCCATGATGCTCGCATTGGTCATCTTCATTATGATGATCATCGGAAACGTGCCTCGAAAACTTCTCTACAGGCTTGTGGGCGTGATGGCGGTGCTCGGCGCTTTGTTCGTCACCGTGCTTATGGTCACTCCCGACGAGACCCTGGGTAAATACAAGCGTGCGCTCACTTGGAAAAACCGCATACAGACTGCAGTCGGCATCATCGACGAGGATGTGGACAGCCAGGAGTACAAGGACAAGACCTGGCAGGAGGACATGTCGAAGGTGGCTATCGCCTCTTCAGGCATCACTGGCGTCGGGGTCGGAAACTCCGTCTCACGCGACTTCCTCCCGCACGCTGAGTCCGACTTCATCTACTCCATCATCATCGAGGAGATGGGGGTGGCTGGAGCGGTGTTCGTACTGCTGCTTTTCGTCATGCTGATTATCCGTGTGGGCAGGGTGGCGCAGAAGTGCGACAGGTTCTTCCCGGCTTTCCTCGTCATCGGGCTCGGACTCATGATGGTCATTCAGGCACTCGTCAACATGTCTGTGGCCGTGGGACTTATGCCCGTGACCGGACAGACCCTTCCGCTCATCAGCCATGGAGGAACGTCCATCATGATTATGAGTGCCAACTTCGGCATGATTCTCAGCATCAGCAGATATGCCTCCAAAGCAAACGGAGAGAAGAAGGCGGTCACCAAAGAACTCAAACGGCCGGTCGTCATCGAGACGGGCGACGTCTACAGCTCAGTGGGCATGGTGTGACAGACCAGCAGGGAGGTCAAGGCGGATTTGTGACGTAAAATGTTCTTCTTGATAAGGTTTTCTCAGTCTTTTTTCGTAACTTTGCATGTTATATCAGTCCGCTCAAGCCTGATGTGTCGTATGGAAGTCATAAACGCCATAAATTCAGGATGATATATCGGAATTATGAGGGATGGACTTAAAAAAGAACGGAATCATGAAAGGAAAAAATTTGAAAGTCATCGTCAGCGGTGGAGGTACAGGAGGACACATCTTCCCCGCCATTTCCATCGCTAACGCCATCAAGGAGCTCTATCCCGACACGGAGATTCTCTTCGTGGGGGCTGAAGGCAGGATGGAGATGCAGCGTGTGCCGGATGCCGGATACAAAATCATAGGACTCCCGATTCAGGGATTCAATCGCAAGAACCCATTCAAGAATATCGCTGTGCTTTTCAAGATATGGAAAAGCCAGCGGATGGCAAAGAAAATCATCACCGACTTCCAGCCCGACGTGGCCGTGGGTGTCGGGGGATATGCCAGCGGACCTCTGCTCAATCAGGCAGCCAAGATGGGGGTGCCTACGCTCATTCAGGAACAGAACTCCTATGCAGGAGTCACCAACAAGCTGCTCGCTAAGAAGGCAAAGCGTATTTGCGTGGCTTACGAAGGAATGGAGCGGTTTTTTCCAAAGGAGAAAATCCTGATGACGGGAAATCCTGTCAGACAAAGCCTCACACAGGTACAGCTCACGAAAGAGGAGGCGAAAAAGGCGCTTGGGCTACAGCCTGGAAAGAAGACCATACTCGTCATCGGAGGCAGCCTCGGGGCAAGAACGGTCAACGAGAGCATTCTCCAGCATCTGCAGGATATTAGGAACGCCTCCGACGTGCAAATTCTTTGGCAGCACGGCAAGTTCTATGCCGAGGAAATTAAGGCTGCGCTCGACAAGGCCGACAAGTTGGACAATCTCACTGCCACCGCCTTCATCAAGGACATGGACAAGGCGTATGCGGCTGCAGACCTCGTCATATCAAGGGCAGGAGCCAGCTCCATCTCTGAAATTTGCCTGCTCGAGAAGCCCAGCATTCTCGTCCCGTCGCCCAATGTGGCAGAGGATCACCAAACGAAGAACGCCATGGCGCTGTCCGACAAAGGGGCAGCCATTCTCGTCAGAGATGCCGACGCACGCGAAAAACTTGTGGAGGTGGCGCTCACCACGGTGAAGGACGAGGCAAAACTCCAGTCGATTGCGGCAAATGCCGGAAAGATGGCGTTCCGCGACTCTGCCAAAGTTATCGCCCAGGAGGTGTGGAAAATTGCCAATGAATAAGGATAGTTGATTGAGACTCAAATAGCCCTTCTCGGCCGTATGGCAAATAGCCAAAATAATAAAATAGTTAAATAAATAGGAAAACTTTGGAGTAGCGAATACAGAGCCAAGCTTGCTTGAGCTATGTTGAGTCGTGACAAAGTTCATGTAATAAATCGTAAATAGTAAATCGTCAAGATTATACTTGCCTCCCAGCCGCATGGCAAATAGCCAAAATAATAAAATAGTTAAATAAATAGGAAAACTTTGGAGCAGCGAATACAGAGCCAAGCTTGCTTGAGCTATGTTGAGTTGTGACAAAGTTCATGTAATAAATCGTAAATAGTAAATCGTCAAGATTATACTTGCCTCCCAGCCGCATGGCAAATAGCCAAAATGATAAAATAGTTAAATAAATAGAAAAACTTTGGAGCAGCGAGTGCAAAGTTAAGCTTGCTTAAACTTTGCCGAGTCGTGACAAAGTTCATGTAATAAATCGTAAATTGTAAATCGTAAATATTTTTGATGGTAAAATCAGTATATTTTGTTGGAGCCGGCGGAATCGGCATGAGCGCACTCATCAGGTATTTCCTGCATAAGGGATGCAATGTGGGTGGATACGACAAGACGCCCACTCCGCTTACCCAGACTCTCGTCAGTGAGGGAGCCGATATTCATTATGAGGACAACCTCCAGCTCGTTGCCCCATGCTTCAAGGATAAAGAGTCCACACTCGTGGTCTATACCCCGGCAGTTCCTGCCGACCACTCCGAACTCTCGTTTTTCAGAGACAACGGATTCGACGTGCAGAAAAGGGCACAGGTGCTCGGAATGCTCACCAACCAGATGAAGGGGCTCTGCGTGGCTGGTACCCATGGTAAAACCACCACCTCCACCATGCTTGCCCATATCATGCATCAGTCCAGCCCGGACTGCAACGCCTTCCTGGGCGGCATATCCAAGAACTACGGCACGAACTACATCCTGTCAGAAAAGAGCGACTTCGTGGTGATTGAGGCCGACGAGTTCGACCGCTCTTTCCATTGGCTGCGTCCATTCATGACGGTCATCACGGCAACAGACCCCGACCACCTCGACATCTATGGCACCAAGGAGGCATATCTCGAGAGCTTCCGCCATTATTCGTCGCTCATCAGGGAGGACGGCGTGCTCCTTATCCACACCGACCTTGAGATGAAGCCGGACGTTAAGCCGGGGGTCAGGGTATATGAATATGCCCGCGACAAGGGGGACTTCCATGCCGAGAACATACGGATTGGAAACGGAGAAATCTTCTTCGACTTCGTCTCCCCAATCGAAACCATCAAGGACATTCAGCTGGGAGTGCCGGTCAGCATCAACATCGACAACGGAATCGCAGCCATGGCCATTGCACAGCTCAACGGGGTCAGTGCCGACGAAATCAAGAAGGCTATGAAGTCGTATGAGGGAGTGGACAGAAGGTTCGACTTCAAGATCAAAACCGACAAGATTGTGTTCCTCAGCGACTACGCACACCATCCCAACGAGATTGAGCAGAGCGTCAAGTCCATACGCGAACTCTATGCCGACAAGAAGATCGCAGCGGTTTTCCAGCCGCATCTCTACACTCGCACACGAGATTTCTACCGCGAGTTTGCCGACAGCCTCTCGCTCCTCGACACCGTCTATCTATGCGACATCTACCCCGCAAGAGAAGAGCCGATACCAGGTGTCACGTCTAAGCTCATCTACGACAACCTACGACCGGGCATGGAGAAATTCCTCGTTCACAAGGAGGATGTTGTCGAGCTCCTCTCTAAAGGAGATTTCCAGGTGCTCGTCTCTCTCGGAGCAGGCGACATCGAGAACTATGTGCCTCAAATCCAGGAAATGCTCGCCGACAAGTACAACATCAACTAATCGGTTCCTATTCCCATCACCCCATCATTCCCATCAACTCCCATCAATTCCCATCAACTCCCATCAGCCGTCCGCATGGCACTCTCAACTCTAAACTCTCAACTCTAAACTCTCAACATGCAACTCCCAAAATTTCTCAAAATATCCCTGCTCGTCATTCTGTTCATGGCGGTGGCTGCCTATATCGTATATGCCTTCGTCGGAATGAAGTCCACAAATCCTGATGAGATTTGCCAGGAGGTGACGTATGTTTTCGAAGAGGAGGGAGCTGACGTTGTGGTGGACAGCACCGTGGTGTCCAACATGCTCGTTGAAGCTGACATCTTCCCGCAGGGAAAGAAGATGAGCGCCATAGACCTGAAGCAGATCCAGACTGTCATCACGAAAAACCCATTCGTCACGTCAGTGGACTGCTATGGCAACAACAACGGCATGGAGGTGGGAACCAGCCGTCTTTGTGTCAAGGTCAAGCAGATGGTGCCACTCATGCTTGTATTCGACAGCCGAAACGAACATTATTATGTCGACGAGGCGGGCAACTTCATCGAGAGCGACTCGCTCTATGCCAAAAACCTCATTGTGGCTAATGGCGAAATCAACCGCAACTACGTCGTCTCCGACCTCGTGCCGCTTGCGGCTTTCATCAAGAACGACGAGTTCTGGAACAGCCAGATTGAGCAGATTTATGTGGAGTACGACAAGAGAAAGAACCGTGTTGTCACGCTCGTGCCAAGGGTGGGAGATCAGAAGATTTTCATGGGTACTCTCGACAAGTTCGACAAGAAGCTCGTCAGGCTCAAGAAATTCTATGAACGCGGACTGTCTGTCGTAGGGTGGAACAAGTATTCGGTGCTTAATCTGGAGTACGACAACCAGGTGGTGGGAGTCATCAAAGGGATGGAGAAGAAAGTGGACTTGCCTGATGAGGAGGAGCAGGCTGAGGAGGCCACGTCCGATAATGCTGAGCCGAATAGCGACGAGGCTAAAAAGAAGGACGACTCCAAGAACGACGTGAAGAACGACGATAAGAAAGGCGAGCACAAAAATGAAGTGAAGAAAGACGAGCCCAAGAAAGAAGCGAAGAAAGACGAGCCCAAGAAAGAAGTGAAGAAGGACGAGCCCAAGAAAGAAGCTAAGAAGGATGAGCCCAAGAAAGAAGTAAAGAAAGATCAACTCAAAAAGAAAGAAGAGCCGAAAAAATCCCAAAAATAGTCTTGGATAAATTGCTATTGCCCCCCCGGCCTTAAGCAAATAGCCAAAATATAAAAATAGTCAAATAAATCGGAAAACTTTGGAGCAGCGAGTGCAAAGTTAAGCTTGCTTAAACTTTGCCGAGTCGTGACAAAGTTCATGTAATAAATAGTAAATCGTATACATATGGCAAACGAACCTATCATAGTGGCGGTGGAACTCGGTACGTCACGCATATCGGGCATAGCGGGGAAGAAAAAAGACGGAAGTTTCC
>OCTX014541844.1_pt1 | contig 17513 bp, 13 predicted proteins | sample 1539691 | NCBI WGS metagenome assembly OCTX01 (sample SAMN02144231, study PRJEB22623) | gut metagenome | biome: sheep rumen | host: Ovis aries | place: New Zealand | reverse complement strand
ACCCTGCGATCTTAAAGACGCTTACGCGTCTTTGATATCTCGGTCGGACCCACAATGTTTTTCTCACGAAGATGGATGCTTTGCTCCCGGTATTGAAGTTCTTGAGCAGCCTGCCAAATTACTGACTAAAGCTGAGTACGGCATCTCCAATCGAGAATGATAATTCCTCCTCGATTTTCGCACACGAGCACTCCGCCTTTTATGTTGCGTATTCAATGCCTCAGGAGCGCTATAATGCGAGCATTACCTCGCTCTGCCGGGTTTATGCTGCAAAAAAAAGCTGCCGCCAAATCCGCGCGACAGCCTTTTTTAAATATGAGATGCCCCCCACCTCTATTTCAATATTAACTCCCAGCCTGAATATACCGCCGGGATCTTACTCAGTGACCAGCCTGACAATAATATCCGCACACACATCCGGAGATATCGTACACGTGTCGAGACAAATCGTGTAACGCGTACAGTCATCAATATCCGTTCCCACAAATGTCTTGTAGAAATTGTTCCTGTATGTATCACGCTGCTCAATGTACTTTGTGATGTCCTTGCCCTGCGCTTCAGCAAGCTCAGCCGCATGGACTTTTCTCTTTTCAAGGTCGCCGTAGCAGAATACGTCAAATGAAGGGATACCTGCTTCCTGCAGCACATAGTTGGCACAGCGGCCGACGATAATGCACGGAGACTTCGCAAGATCCAGAATAACTTCTTTCTCGGCGTCATAAATCTTTCTGACATAATCCGGGTAGCTGCCAACAGCAATATTCATAATAGCATTTACTAATCTGCTCCTGGATGTAATATCCTCTCCATCCTTCAGGACAGCGTCAAGATCGTATCCGCTCTCCTCGACAGTTTTCTTCACAAAATCCTTGTCATAGTACGGAATGCCGAGTTTCTCCGAAACTTTCGCGGCTATTGTTCTCCCGTACGCTGCATACTGGCGGTTGATTGTTATCACAGGTAATTTTTCCTCAGACATGTCCTTGCCTCATTTCCTGATAATTAATTATTCCGCGGACCGGAACTCTGAATTAAGTATACCATTTATTTGCGATGTTTTGCACATTTTCGATAATGTTTTTTATCTCGTTACGGCCGGTCTGATATACTACCGGATCCTGACGGGTTCCAGCAGGCGATCATGCAAACTGAATGAGATATACATAAGACCCAGAACGATCAGCACCTGCGGGAATATGAACATGCAGAATATGCAGAGCAGTGTCGCGGCGATCCTGTTAAAGTGAAGCCTTCTTTGCATGAAAAGCGCTGCGGCAATGATACCGAAAGCCGCAAGATACAGGTATCCCACGACCCAGAGCGTCTGACCTACGCTCTGAGCAGCCTGTGTCGAATTCGGATTCAGGAAGACAGTGGAGCCGTAAACATAGGCTATGACTCCCGCCACTCCTGTCCACTTGGGCGGATAGATCTCGGAGACCGGCCTTGGCTTCTCGATCTGATAATGCAGCCTCTTCAGTATCATGATGCTCAGCTGATATACAATAAATCCATCCAGAAGACCCGCGAGGACCATAGAGATAATAAAGAGCTGCAGCATAGAGCTGTCACTGAAGATGATTGCATAAGGTCCGCTCGATGCGTCCACATTGGCCTTCGCCAGTGCTTCCATCATCGAATTCTGCATAAGCGCTATGTCCTCGGACAGATTATAGCCGAAGACAGAAGCCAGCGCGACGTTACTGACAACACTGAGCACTCCCGCTATACCCATGACGATGAACATAGTAATCGTCATATCGACCTTCTTAAAGAGACACGCGCCGAAAATCAGGCCTAAAAGGGCAGATGACACTGCGTAAAAAATTGATGTCAATGTCCCAAAAATGAGAGAGAACGCGCACATACCGGCAAATACCATAAGCCCGCTCTTCCAATCGAATTTAGCCGAATAAATGACCATGGGAACCGGGAGCATGTAAATAAAAAAGCCTTCGAACACACCGCCGGTCTGGCGGTTCAGAAGGAGAAGCATGGCGAAGATCGCGAGGATCATTGCGCCGGTCGTTATTCTTAAAGTATTGTTATTCATCTTGTCCATACTACATACTATACAACCGCGGAGAATTTTTGGCAAACAAATTGTTCGGCAGACTTATGAAGCCGTCCGCGACAGAGGTCAAAAGAGTGTGCCGGCTGCTTTTAATGTGTAATGTTCACTTCTGTTTATACACAAATAGGTCGAAAATGGTATAATACATTCAGATGCCATCGAAAGACCCGGTGCCTGATTTCTGCGATTCGCCGGGGCTTTTACTCTACATCGCGAGATTGTGCTCACTATGAAGACGAGTATCACCTTGCGCGTATCTCTCAACTGAAGTTGCGAGTACTGCGCGACGAAGAAAAATTATCCGTCCGGGAGAATGTTATGACAACAATTCTTGCAATATTTATCTCGCTTGAACTATGGGGAACACTGTTCGTTATTCTGATGTCACTTTGTATGTATATCGTTGGGAATCTTCGTATTGAGGAAGAGCGCTGGATGCTCAGACTCTTTCTTGCTACCGGAGTCCTCCTGTCCAGCGACGCCCTTTCCTGGATTTTTAACAAGGTAGAGGGCAGCGGTTCCTATGATATTCTCATCATTGCGAACTTTCTTGTCTATGTTATGGGATATGAGATATTAAGGCTCTTCACAAAATATGTAGTCAGCCTTACCAGCCCGGGACCGCTCACAAAGGCAGTATACATAGTGGCTTACATCGGCATACTGATGACATTAGTCAATCAGTTCACTCACTTCATGTACTACATAGATGCCTCAAACGAATATCACAGGACTTCCTGGTTCGCCCTGTCGCAAGGCCTCGGTATTGTGGGCACTGTTTGTCTCGGTATACATATACACGCCTACAGAAAGCAGCTCGGCAAACTTAGGACACTTGTCCTCTTTGCCTATATTTTACTGCCTGCTTTGGCTATGATCATCCAATCCTTCTATTATGGCATCCCCCTGCTCAATTCCGCCATCTCAGCAGCACTTTTTCTCAATTTTGCCGTTATGCTCATGCATCAGAGAAGAAGAATTAAAGAACAGACAGAGGAACTCATTTCAAGCGAAAGGAAGCTGCTCGAGGAGAGGGAACGCGTGAATGACATGAAGATCCGTCTGGTTCTGTCGCAGGTCAAACCGCATTTTCTCTTCAACTCTCTGAACGCGATCTATTATCTCATTGAAAAATCTCCCTTGCAGGCACAGGCAGCCATTGACAGCTTTTCAGACTATCTCCGCGGCAACATGGAGGCTTTGGAACACACAGCTCTGATCCCTATAACGCAGGAGATGAAGCATGTAAAGAGTTATCTCCGGCTGGAGGAAATGCGTTTTCAGGATGAGTTGGAAGTCATCTATGACGTAAAGGCCCTCAATTTTAATGTGCCGGCCCTCTCAGTTGAACCTATGGTGGAAAATGCTGTGAAGCACGGCATCAGCAAAAATGAGAACGGAGGCTATGTTAAAATCAGCACCGATGAGACCGAACGCGGTTATGAGATCCGGGTCGAGGATAACGGATCCGGTTTCAATATCGAAGACATCGGCAATGATGGACGTCTCCATGTGGGTATCGCAAATGTCAGGACGCGCCTTGAGAGCATGGTAAAAGGTACCCTTACGATCGAATCCGAAATCGGTAAAGGTACCTGTGTGACCATTTTTATTCCAAGATAAGCTGCCGGGAGGACAGGTGCAGGCAGGAACGAGTCCCTGCTAAAATGTATCTGACCTCTATTGCTGAGCTTCGAACGCTCTGCGGCTTATTCATGATCGGGCATCAGACCTCCGCCTGTCGCCCAGACAATATGGATCGCCCGGTCCATATGCTCGGTAAGACCGTGCACTTTCAGATATTTCTCCCACTCGTTACCGCTGCGGCAGATCCCGGCAAGTCCCTCAAAGCCCGCGCACGCAGACGGCTCGACACGAATGCCTGTAAGATCCATGAGTGTCTTCTGATAATCAAGCATCTTTTCGTCCGTAACGGTAAATGCGCCTGAAACAAGGTGCTTCATCATTCTGCACACAAAGCCCGATGGCTTTCCGACCGCAAGACCGTCCGCGACCGTGCGTCCGCAAAGACCTATATCCTGCACGCTTATCCTGTCATATTTTCCTGTCGCCATACCAAGAAGAAAGCAGGGAGCTTCCACAGGCTCCGCAAAGAAGCAGTGGACATTGTCTCCAAATAGTTCCTTAAAGCCGAAAGTGATTCCGCCCGGGGCTCCCCCTACTCCGCAGGGAAGATACAGGAAAAGCGGGTGGGTCCCATTAACGGCGAGCCCGGCCTTGCGAAGCTGCACCTGTACTCTGAGCGCGGCTGTGGAATAACCGAAGAAGAGGTCCTCGGAGTTCTCATCATCGATAAAAAAGCTCTTTTCGTCAGTTAGTGACTCCCTGCGTCCGCTCGCAACAGCCTCACCGTAATCTCCCTCATATTCCCTGACAATGACACCCTCGCTGCGCAGAAGCTCCTTCTTCCACGCTCTGGCGTCACGCGACATGTGCACGATTGCACGAAACCCGAGTTTTGCGGCCATCCGTCCGATACTGATCCCGAGATTTCCCGTTGATCCGACCTGGATCGTGTACTGACTGTAGAAAGAACGGAATTCATCCGAATCGATCTTTGCGTAGTTGTCCGTCGGCCAGAGCATACCTGCCTTCTGGGCAAGCGTCTCCGCGATCTTCAGGACTTCATGAATGCCGCCCCTGGCCTTCACCGACCCCGCGATCGGCAGCCGCGCGTCATCTTTCAGGAATACTCTGCCCCTGATCCCCGCGCCCAGATCGCTAAACTGCTCTTGCATGGCAGGAATCGGGATAAGTTCTGATTCGATAACTCCTTTCCTGGCTGCCGTCTCCGGGAACGCGGAGGCAATATAAGGCATGAACCGCATAAAACGGTTCTGGGCAGCCTTTATATGTACAAATTTAAAGCCCAAAATCCCGCTCCGCGGTTCAAAATGACTGAGATCTGGATTTAACCAGACCGTCTCTTTTCTCTCTTTTAAGGTATCAATAACATCCATTTCATTCATCCTTAAACTGCGCCGGAAGCGCACCCGCCTTTCTTTTTGAAACACCCGCCATCAGTACTGGAGCTTCCCCTGAACCACACGGTAATTGCCGTCATCCTCGATCTCCAGCACCATATAAGTTCTGTAGGAATACCTGCCCATCCCCTTTAGCGCGCCGGGATTCAGGTACAGAATGCCGTCTCTCTCCGCCATATAATACCTGTGCGTGTGTCCGTAGATCACTATGTCGCAATTATTCTTGCGGGCATCTTTTTCGAGCGTGTCGAGATTCATATATACCCCATGCATATGCCCGTGTGCCATAAACACTCTGTGTCTCCCCAAAGTCACGACTTTCCACTTCGGAAGATGCGTCTGGAACATATCATTATTGCCCGCCACGGCATACACGGGTATATTCGGCGTCATTGCCATAAGGTCCGACATTCTGATGCCGACATCGCCCGCGATCATGATCGCATCAATATGACCTGCCTCTTCTATTGCCAGTTCATAATTCCAGACACATCCGTGGATGTCGGAACACAAAAGAATTCTGCGCATATATTATCCCTGTTCTTTTCCGTGAAATATGAAAAAGCCGGTCCGAAGACCGGCCTTTCGCTAATTATTCAATAGTCAGAATATCGGAGAAGCCTGTGACGTCAAATATCTCCATGATTTCAGGTCTCACATTCCTGATGACCATCTCACCCTGCTTGTTCATCTGTTTCTGGGATGAAAGCAGTACACGCAGGCCTGCTGAAGAAATGTACTCTAACGCTTCAAATTCAAAAATCAGAGATTCCACGCCTGAAAGGCTCTTTCTCAGCTCATTTTCCAGTTGGGGAGCTGTTGTCGTATCAAGTCTGCCTTCAAGAGTAAAAATAAGTTCTGATCCATTAGCTTTCTGTTCAATCTTAAGCATAGCTTCCTCCACACAAATTAAATATTTTTCGTTATTGTCAAAATGTTCTTATTATCCGCATATTCATATGCCACGTCATCCATACTTCTCCTGACCATAAAAATGCCAAGCCCTCCGACCTTTCGGTCTTTGGCGGAAAGGGTGACATCCGGCTCCTCCACCGCAAGAGGGTTGAAAGGGATTCCGCTGTCTATGAACGTAATGAGCACAGCGCCGGGAACTGTTTCTGTATCCAGTCTTATCACTGCTTCCCCTTCCGCGGGAGTGTATGCATACTGTGCGATATTGACAAAAATCTCTTCTACCGCTACATCGATCTGCATCTGTGCCTTCATGGAGCAATCCGCCTCTTCCAGATTCTCATCCACAAACGCGATTACCTGGTCCAGATTCTCTGTCCTGGCACCAATCTTCAGTTCTTTCACATGCTCTTCCTTTCCGCAGGAGATCTGTCCGCTGAAGGTCATGCCTCCTTAAAACAGATACTCTTTCCATACTATGAGGACCGCTTCCGGTCTCTCATGTCAGTACGAACTCAGGATCTGCTTTACAGCTTACTATAAGTCCAAGTCTCGCTGCCCACCGTCTGTAGAGACGGGAGCATCTCACACTGTTGTGATGTATTATTTATAACAGACTTCTGCAAATATTGTCAACCGTATAGCCGGTCTCATTTCTCCCCACACGAAATAATACGTAATTCGGTTCAGTCTTCCGCATAAAGTTTGCTGAGCCACTCGTCAAATTCTTCTCCCTTCGCGGTAAAGGCAAGGGTAAACGTATTTCCGCCGTCTATTCTTACGACCTTGGCATACAGATCGAATCCGGAATCGATCATCAGATTATCATAAATCCGAAGAGGGCTTTCTGTATGCACCTCTGCCTGGCTTCTTGACACCGCTGTGATCTCACAGTCAGCTGTCATTTCGCTTACTGATTTATCCTTCAGGATGTGAACTCTCACTAAGAAGGGGCTGGCAAGCTCCTTTAGCTCGTCCTGGACGTTCACAAGGCGCAGATCATACTCCCCGCCGATACCGGTAACATGGAATATCTGCGTCTCATCACGAACCCCCTTCAATCTGCAGCTGAAATAATCCTCGATCTCAAGTTCCTCCGATACTGCTCTACGCGTTCCGGACGAAATCAATATCATACCGCCCGTTGTAAGGCTTTCAATTCTCCCAGCCATGTTGACCATCGGGCCCATGACCCCATATTTAGTGCGCTTTTCCGACCCTATATTGCCGAGAATAACATCACCGGTATTAATTCCGATACCCATTGACAAAGGTTCGTACCCTCTTGAAATGTTCCACTCATTCACCGCGCGCATCCGGTTCTGCATCGCAATCGCGCAGGCGACGGCATCGTCCGCGTGATTGGCAGTCACGGACGGCGCTCCGAAGAGAATGAACATCCCATCCCCAAGGAACTCAATGATTGTTCCCTTATATCGGCTGATCTCCGCGTACATCTCCTCAAAATAATGATTGAGCATGGTGATAAGGGCTTTTGGCTCAGTTCTCTCGCACATCATAGTAAAGCCCCGAAGGTCGCTCATCAGGATCGTGACGCATCGCCTTGTTCCGCCCATCTTCATGCCATCCGGAGTATCCAGTATTTCTCTGACAATGTCATCCGACAGATACCTGCCGAAAGTCTCCGTGATAAGCTTATTGCGGATCTCCAATTTGGCATTGAGCGCCCTGATCTCACTCATGGCTTTCATGGCATCACGCAGATCGAATAACTCGGTCACATCGCTTATGACCAGAACGATGCCCTTGACCAGGCCGTTATCGTGGAGACACGAGGATACAACTCTGAGTCTCTTTTCGGTCTTGCAGCAGACATAAGGCACATATCTCTCCTGCCGTGTTCTTCGGTTGCGTATTGCATCGAGAACAGTCTCCGTGAATTCGTCATTGCCTTCCTCGTCAAAGAAGCAGAGGGCAAACAGTTGTCCGACCAGCTCATCTTCTTCCCTGCCGAGTATGGTCAGGGCAGCTCCGTTTACAAGCTCTATGATACCTTTGTGGCTTATGGCCATCACGCCCTCAGACATATCGGCGATGACACTTTTTGTTATAGATACCATCCGGTCCATATACTACCTCAGCTTGACCGCCATCATAGTGATATCATCGAACTGCGGCGCGTCACCTGCAAATTCTTTGACTGCCCGATACACATTATGAATGACCTGCGCGGCGTCAGCGTCCGGTTCACTGTTCAGTACCTCAAGCATGCGGTCTGTGCCGAACATTACATTATCGGAATCTGTCGTCTCAGGAACCCCGTCGGTGTACAGGAAGAGAGTGCCGCCGCGCTCGAGCATGAACTCATATTTTCTGTAGGCTATATCCGGCAAGCCGCCGATAACGAAGCTGTGTCTGTCCTTCAGCAGCTCGAATTCTCCACTCTTCTTCCTGATGATCGGATATTCGTGGCCTGCGTTGGAAGCGATGACGTGACCGGTCGAAATCGTAAGGATGCCCAGCCACACGGTAACAAACATGTCCTCCTCGTTGTTCTTGCAGATCTGGTCATTGACCCGCTCGAGGACCTCATTTGGGAAGTCGCAGAGCATGGTATTGTTGTTGACAAGGATCTTCGACATCATCATGAAAAGAGCTGCGGGAACTCCTTTGCCGGACACGTCGGCCATGACCATAGCCAGATGATCATCATCAATGAGGAAGAAATCATAGAAGTCACCGCCGACCTCCTTGGCAGGTTCCATCGTTGCGAAGATATCAATCTCTTTTCTTCCGGGGAAAGGCGGGAATATATTCGGCAGCATATCCGCCTGAATTTTCGTCGCAAGCTCAAGTTCTGTCCCGATACGCTCCTTCTCGGCAGTAATTTCCGTAATGTGCTTAATATATGTCTGTGTCTTAGCTGAAATGTCCGCAAACGACTCGGCAAGCACCTCAATCTCGTCATCTGTTCGGTACTCATTCTTCATCTTGAACAGAGGATTGCTGTCATTCAGCGAGGCCACCTCCCTCGCCATTTCATTGATCGGCGCAACGATTTTCTTAGCCAGCGACAGGGATCCCGCGAGTGCAAGGATCATAGCCACAAGAAGGAAAACTATCAGGTACATCTGACTGCGCCAGGCATTCTTCTCGGATATCCCCGCAGTCTCGCTGACGATCGCATCATGCGTTGCTGCCATTGTATCAACCGGCGCATGGACCGTAGCCGCGTCTATGACGGAGAAGAGCGACCATCCGATCGAGCCGATCGGTGAGCCTGTCAGGTAATAATCTATTCCATCGACCTGTATTCGCACGACATCCGTGTTGACCGTCATGGCTTTTGAGGCGAATGCGGCAAGCTCTGCATTTGCAGACTTTCTCAGATCGACAGCTGATTCAGCCAGTGTCGGTGCAAATGTCCCGGTTCTCTGAGGAGAAAAGATCACGCGGCCGTCCTGGTCAACAATACATACAAATCCCGCGGTCTCCCCCGTTTCCATAATGGCTTCTTCCATGGCTTCGAGGAAAAGGTCCGCGCCTGCGACCGCGACAAGCTTCCCGTCAAGGTAAACAGGATACGCGCACACGATTTCTTTTCTTCCGGTGAAAATATCCTGCTGCAGCCCTGTAAAATAGATTCCCCTGTTCCTCACGGCACCTTTATACCATTCGCGCTCAGTCACAGGTATGTTCATCACAGTTCCGTCATCTTTGATCTTACCCAGCGGATCGCTGTCGGCTATGAGTATGATCCCGTCGGGCGTCGCGACAAAACAGGAATTTGCCTGATCTATTGTCTTGTAGATAGAGCTCATTGCCACCTGGAGATTGCCCAGAAGTCCTATTTCGCGCGCGATTTCCGGATTTTCTGTATCCACTCCCGCCGCAGTGATAAGCTGCACGCTGGGGATGCCCTGCTTCTTCGGATCCGGGGCATAAGACGGAGTCTCGCGCAGACCGTCCGGATTGGCATAGAGGTCCTGAGTAATATCCGCAAGCGTAATGACCTGAGCGGCTACTTCCCTGAACATGGAGTCAGCGATATAGGCCTCAAGAGCGGCTTCACGGGTCATTGTCGTATCGATGACTCCCTCCATGATTGCAGTCGTACTGTCTGTGACAGCAGTCTTCTGCTCTTCGCTTGTCTTCTGGAATAACGAGGACAGGCTCCTGGTCTGATATACCGCAACACCCATGAACGCAAGGACGATCAAAATGATTGAAAACAGGACCAGATTAAAAATCTTCTGCTGAAGACCGCCGATGACCAGGTTTCTTATCTTCTTCATACATTTCTCCCAAGTGTATATCACATCCAGGCATCGTACCTGCCCGCTGCGTCAGCCAGCTCCCTGATCAGGGCTTCCTCCGCGCGTGTGAGTGCTGTATCCGTTTTCTCGGCCTCATCCATCTTCGTGACCATCTCGCAGGCATCAAGATAATCCTTTGTCAGACGGCGCAGTCTGCCGGACAGATGCTCGATGCAGCGCACGACCAGAGCAGGCGAAGTCTTAAAGAGCTCCTCCAGTTCTTCTTCTGTTATTTTACGAAGAACGGTTTCATCTTCGACCGCCACAGCCGTCGCGCTGCGCGGCATCTTCTCGATGAGACCCATCTCGCCAAAGAATGCTTCCTCCTCGAGGACGACAAGCTGCTTTTCTTTATCTGTACCATAATCAGTATAGATGCCTACGCTGCCGAGCTGTATATAGTACATGCAATCCCCTGCATCGCCCTGTCTGAATATGACTGTATCTTTTCTGAAATTAATACTGCTGTCTCTGCTCACATCCTTCCCGCCCGCCATCGGGATACCGAGTGACTCTTCACTTGTCGTCAGATAGCGGACCGTGCGGCTGTAGGCAGAGATGAATCTGCTGATTTTTCGAAGAAGGCCCTCGCTTCTTTTTTGTCCCTGAGTTGATTTCATGTCACGGACCGTGGTGCAGACTTCCAGATAGTCACGTGTCAGCTCTCTAAGTCGGTGGCTCAGATTTTCCATAATGGACCTGACCTGATAAGGATCCTCATTGAAGAACTCTATGAGTTCATCGCGCGCGATCTCCAGCAGCTTCGTTCCATCCTCACTGACACGGATCGACGCGGATCTCGGCCATGCATCGATGGCTGCCATCTCACCGAAGATTCGGTCCTGGCTAAGCGTTGTCAGCACTATCTCGCCTTCTGTTCTGGACGTGATAAAGACTTCCACAGCACCCTCAATGATCCTGTACATGCAGTAGTCCCTGTCACCTTCTCTGAAAACGATATCACCCTTATTATATTCTTTTAACAGCATTCTTATGTCTCCTTTATATCTTGTGCGTTCCCTTCTTTCAGGGTATTGATTTCTTTTATATCTTGTGTCCCCTTCTTTGAGAACATGATGTAAAACCTCCGGTGGATCGCAGCCGCTCAATAATGAAATTGCTTCGCTCTTTGCGCGGCGCGACAAGAACGCCGAGGCGTTCTTGATTTCAAGTCCCGCAATCGAGACTCAACTCAGAATTCTGGTCAGTATCAGCTGATATGACTCAGAACAAAACCTGACACCCCCTCATACCATGACTGACATGGTTCAGGCCGGATTCCGGCAGTTCCCGTATACCATGTCTTACATGGTCCGGGCCGGATTCCAACAGTACCGTATACTATATAATATCACATGAGGGCTGTACAGGCACTAATATAGTTTTGAAAGAATTTATCTCAGTGGGGGAAGACCCCCGCTGAGATAAACGCTACGGAATGCCTGTCTTGCCGGCGATATTTTAATGTAATTCGTATGCCCGCAATCACTCTTTACATAGAATCTTCGAGATGATATTATGATAACCGCTCATCTGCTGTCTGCAGATGCGTGCAGCATCACCCTTTGGGATACAGCTGAGGTGTGCACCACACAAATTTGTGACCACCCTCTGAGATTTCTCGGGAGCGTGCACCACTCAAGTTTGTGACCACCCTCTGAGATTTCCCGGGAGCGTGCACCACGAGTTCGAAACCATCCTCGTGTAAATTAAAACTAAGGAGAGAGAACACTATGAATATGTCAAGACCCGCGTTTATGACACGCACTGCCGCTATTGCGGCTGTCTATGTCGTGCTGACATTGGTATTTGCCCCCATCTCGTATGGCGAGGTACAGGTCCGCATTTCCGAATCGCTCACGATTCTCCCATTCTTCACACCTGCCGCAGTCCCCGGACTTTTCATCGGATGCCTGATCGCCAACATCACAGGCGGCGCAGTCATCTGGGACATCATTTTCGGCAGCATCGCCACACTGCTTGGAGCTATCGTAACCTATAAACTGAGGAGCAGCAGGTGGCTCGCCCCGATCCCGCCGATCATCTCGAACACTGTGATTGTTCCGCTCGTGCTGAGATTCGGTTATGGGGTCTCACTCCCGATTCCGCTGCTCATGCTCTTCATTGCCATCGGTGAGATCATCAGCTGCTACGTGCTGGGTGAGATCCTGCTCTCGCTGCTTGTCAGATATCGGGGGCGGATCTTTAGAAACCGTACCGGTCAGGCGGAATGAATATTTATCTAAAAGCGGTTATCAAGAATTCCGCGCCTGGTCTCACAGGCAAGACTTGAATGACACTGGCAGCAGATACCCTCTTCCAAGGGCAGATCTGCTGCCTTTCTTATTGCAGATTTTGGGTCATTTTCATAAAGGCAACAGTTTTTTTATTTTTGGGCTATTTTGCCGCCTTCGTTTTTTCGTATTATTCTGTTGTTTTCGTAAAAGGCATCAATCTTTCTGTTTTTAGATTCTTTTGCTGCCTTCGTTTTTTCGTATTATTCTGTTATTTTCGTAAAAGGCAGCAGATTATCTAATTTTTGGCTATTTTGCCGCCTTCGTTTTTTTCGTATAGTTCCGTAGTTTTCGTAAAAGGCATCAGATTTTCTATTTTTTGGTCATTCTGCCGCCTTCGCTTTTTTGTATCATTCTGAACCCCTCCCAGAAAGGCAACAGATTCCTCTTATATGAGCCATTTTGCTGCTTCCACCCCCACACCATTGAATTCACACCGGTCAGAGGCAGCAACTGCGACTTCTATTTTAGATTTTTGCTGCTTCCGCCCTCTACGACAAAATAACTATGAAAACACAGTAAAAACCCGGCCAAACCGGCCGGGCTTCTACTGTGTTTTCACAAAATCAGATTGTTTTTACAATGCTGTTCAAGGTCAACTACCCACTACCTAAAGGTAATGGGCTTGTAACTGCCCAGTCGTAATGAAGTTACTTGACAAGACAGCATCCTCGCTGCGCTTATGGTGAAAGACCGCTCATCACGGCTCAATCTCAATCTTCACAGCCTTGTAGACATTATCCTCCGGCTTTATGTCAGTGAAGTCAGCAATGACTTTCACTCTGGCACCGGGCGTAAGCTGAACCTTGGCAATATGGGCCTTCTCAAAATTGAACATGCACTTCACGCTATCCTCAAGGATGACCGTGACCGTATTCTCCGTACAGGAATCAACAATTCCTCTGAAAGTGCGGCCTTCGGATTCTCCTGCAGCCTGTGCAGACTGTACCTCTTCCGGAACCTCCACCGGTGCCGGCTCCTCGTACGCCTCCTCATCCGCAGGCTCCGGATCAACTGTCTCCGGCTCCTCAGAACCTTCATCAGAAGCGTCTTCCGCTGCTTCTTCCGGCTTAGCCTCTGTGATGTCTTCCTCTGCCGGCTCTGATTCAGTCTCCTGACCCTCCCGGGTGGTCTCGTTTATCTGCTCTCCCGAAGATTCTTCCGGCTCTGCCGCCTTACTCTTGTCGGATTCTCCCTCGCTCTGATCCTCAATCGGATGCTCCGCCTCGCTCTTATCCTCAGGCGGATTCTCTGTCTCGCCCTCATCCTCAGACGGCTTCTCCGCCTCACTCTCATCTCCGGACGGTGTGGTCTCCTCTCCCGATTCATCAGGAGCCGGTGTCACATCCTTCTCATCCGGAACCGGCGCAGGCTGGGGAACCCCTACGTCTGTCACTCTAACCGCGCGTACAGCTGTCATAGATGAAAGCTCACCCACATATGTGACTTTCACCGCGATTCCTTCACTGATGCCCTGCTCATACTCCTGGGCGGCATTGCTGAGGTCAAATGTATAATAAGTGTTCTCGACTCCCTCCGCATCCGCATATGTAATGGACGGGTACTCATCATTATTCTCGAGCCCGAAATCCGGCTCATCCGCAGCCCTTCCGCTGCCCGAGGATCCAGAAGTATCCTGAGCGACCGCGATCGTCACCGAATACAGATCATAGCCGGCAACAATGCCGATGATATCCTGCGTATCTTCTGTCTCCGGGTCCACTGCCGGAGCCAGCTCAACATACTCCTCCGGTGAAGGAGCAGCGGTCGGAGGCACCGTCGGCTTATCTGTGGATGTCGGTGTCACAGTCGGCTTGTCTGTCGCTGTCGGCTTTTTGGCAGGCTTATTCGTCGCTGTCGGCTTCGGTGTCGGAGTCGCAGTCGGTGTGCCCGGATTCGGATCAACGGTCGTCAGCATATCATTATGAATGTATCCTACTGTATCAAGGAAATTGATGCGCGCCCAGTCACTGTCAGTGACTCCGTTGATGTCGAGCTTTGTACCCTTTGGAATAATACCGAGGGATCTCGATGACGCGGAGAATGATTCGCGAACTTCGACATCCATGCTCGTCCAGGCCGACCCGAATGCCCTGTATATCGTGACTGTCTCGACTTCAAGCGGATTTGTCTTGGAGATGAGGTCACTGTTTATATAGGCGTCCTGCTCTTTGAACACAATTCTTGACCAGCCGTTGTCACAGATACCTGTGCGAAGTACGCTGTCGCCGATTACCAGAGTTCCGACAACTTCGGAGTCCTTTGACCAGGACTTTCTGACATTGGCGTCACTCACAATATATACAGGCTCCGCTACAGCCGTGATCTTTACGCCCTCCTTCTCGGTGTTCGGATTTTTCGTCGTGAGCAGGTCGCTGTAAACATAGGCAACATTTCCCTTATAGAGTATCCTGGACCAGCCGTTGTCACAGATGCCTGTTCTGGTCGCGGAAGCCCCCGCTTTCAGGGCGCCGACGGACTTTGCGGCTGTCGAATAGCCCAGACGGACATTGGCATCCGTTTTTGCGTACACAGTCTCCCTGAGGTCCTTAATCTTTACTTTCTGGGAAATATCGACTGTGGACCCCTCCATGCCGACCTCGTTCGGATCGGTCGTTAACAGTTTGCCATAAATATATGCTTCACGGCCGTTGAAAATGACTCTCTCCCAGCCGTTGTTGCAAATGCCTGTCCTCTGTATTCCCTGTCTCGCATTCAGGGTACCAAGGAATTCGGAAGCCATCATATAAGAAGCGCGCACCCCCGCGTCCTGCAGGGCATACACAGTATCTTCGACTTCCTGGATCGTAGTCTGAGCCTTCACTTCCTTCACATGGTCTGTGTCCTCATCGTGAATACGTGTGACGGCGATGTTGGTAGTGTCTGTACCGACGAGTTCCCCGTTATATATGATTGTTACCCAGTTGCCCTCATCTACACCGTAGCTGAATGAGTGCTTGGCATTGGTGGCGTTGAAAGTGATGATCCTGCCGTCGTTAACTCGAACGGTAATGGCATTCATCGTGATATCCTCTAGAGTTCCGACGAGCTCGTGAGAATCGTTATTGCCGTCGTCTCTGGTCGCGATCGACAGTACTCTGCAGGTGGATGCATCTTCCGCGGAAAGGGTCCCCGTATAGGTGATGATCAGAGTATCTCCCGCGCGCAGGGTCGTCGTATTGATCATGGCTTCTGAAAGACTCAGCGAGTACTTCGTACCCTCATACTCGAAAATCAGCCATGTCCCGTCAAAGCGGACCAGTTTTGCCTCAATCGTCAAAGTCTCCGCAGAAGATGAGGCTGCGACGCTCTCTGCCGGCGATTCGCTGACTGCCGGCTTATTGGCAGTCTGCCCGCACCCCATGATCGTCCCCGCCATAAGAGCCGCTGCCGATATGAGACTTATTACTTTTTTACTTAATTTCATGTTCATCAGATGCCTCCTTATATCGTCACTGCAGGAACAATGATACTTCATTTCCGACTTATTATCTCAAGTGCGCTTGAAAGGTATGACCTTCGAGTCCTTCGGCCTTTTCATGCGTGGACCAGCGTTCCGGTCTTCCCGGCTATTCCGTCTTTCGCTTTCTCAAGGAGCGTGATGACCGCGCACCTTCCGGGTTTTGACTCCACGAACTGTACAGCCGCCTCGACCTTGGGAAGCATTGAGCCCGGAGCGAATTCACCTGCCTCTATGTACTTATAAGCTTCCCCGGGAGTGAGTTCGGAAAGCCACTCCTCATCCGGCTTTCCGAAATGGATGGCTACCTTCTCCACCGCTGTGAGGATAATCAGTACGTCAGCGTCCAGCTGTTCAGCCAGTTTTTCTGCAGCAAAATCCTTGTCAATGACAGCCGCAGCACCTTTCAAATGATGGCCCTCTGTCTTAAACACAGGAATCCCGCCTCCGCCGCAGGCGATAACAACATGATTGGTCTCCACAAGCGCTCGTATTGTGTCGATCTCAACAATCGATGTCGGCATCGGGGATGCGACGACACGCCGATAGCCGCGGCCAGCGTCTTCCATCACTTGATAATTGCGGTCGCGTACAAGTTTTCCGGCCTCCTCCTTTGTCATGAAGGCTCCGATCGGCTTGGTCGGATGAGCAAATGCAGGGTCGAGAGGATCTACCTCCACCTGCGTCAGCACAGTTGCGCATCCAATGTCGATTCCACGGTCAAGAAGTTCCTCACGCATCGCGTTCTGCAAATCATAGCCGATATAGCCCTGACTCATAGCCACACAGACAGAGAGCGGACACGTAATGTATTTTGCCGGGTTCGCGCGCGTAAGTTCAGTCATAGCCTTCTGGATCATTCCGACCTGCGGTCCGTTCCCGTGAACGATGACCAGTTCATCGCCCTCCTCGATCAGATCCGCGATCGCCGACGCGGTCTTCTTCACCGCGACCATCTGCTCGGGCAGATTTTTCCCGAGCGCGTTACCTCCGAGTGCAAGTACGATTCTCTTGCCCATAATAACCTCCTGCTGTACAACAGCGTCTCATTCTTCACTCTTCTCATTTTTCTGAACATGATAGTACTCCTTTGATGGTCCAACATTGGACTCACAGGTATCTAGTCAGAATTATTCATTGCGAAATTCAAGGCACAGCATGGTCAGATCATCGAACTGCGGAGCTTGACCTACGAAGTCATCAACGCGGCTCCTGACCCCCTCGATGATTCCCTGCGGGTCTCTGTCTTTATACGCGTCAAATGCCCGTATCGCCCGCTCTCTTCCGAACAGCTGATCATGGATATCTGTTGCCTCCGTGAGCCCGTCCGTGTACAGTAACATCTTATCCCCCTTCTCAAGCACGAATTCGAAATCCTTGTAGCAGGACTCCTCAAAAGCGCCGAGCACGATGTTGTGTCTGGACTTCATGGGGGCAGTCTCACCGTTCCGGTGACAGATGAGCGCATCGTCGTGTCCGGCATTTGCCGCA
>OCTX012285400.1_pt1 | contig 17519 bp, 14 predicted proteins | sample 1539691 | NCBI WGS metagenome assembly OCTX01 (sample SAMN02144231, study PRJEB22623) | gut metagenome | biome: sheep rumen | host: Ovis aries | place: New Zealand | reverse complement strand
GTTTTTTCATTCACACAGAATTCAGTGCAGCTGCAGGAACAATCCTGTCAGGATCATTCCCGTTGCCGCTCCGCCCATGTGGGCCTGCCAGGCAATTCCCGGCATGAAATTGATCGCAAGGTTGATGCAGATGGTGATCAGGATGCTCTGCAGACTCCAGTGATAGTATAGAACCAAGACAAGATAGGCCGCCATCAGACCGTAGAGGCCTCCCGAAAGGCCGACCGACCAGCGGGTTCCGGAAAACAGATATTCCGCGATGCTCCCGCCCGTGACCGCCCCGAAAAGAATCAGCGCAAACCAGCCGTGTCCGAAATAGCCCTCCAGCGGAGACAGGTTGTAGAGCGCATAAAGATTCATGGCAAGGTGCCAGGGCTGGATATGGGTGAATCCGACCGTCACCATCCTCCACCACTGTCCTTCATAGATCAGTGCCCTGTCATAGCAGCCGTATTTCACGGCACGTCCGATCCTGCCGCTCTCCGGTCCGTTATTGATCAGAATGAAAACCACAGCGCAGGCCGCCAGCACAGCCAGCGCCACCGGAGTTTTTTCCATAAACATACTCTTCCGACTCCTCTGTAACAGGCTTGAAAAGCCCGGCTCCATAGATAAAGGCCGGATTTTCGGGCCATCCGCTATCCTTCCTGACCATCAATTCCGCCCTGGCTGAATTGCGCCCGTCATCCTGAATCATCAGCCAGCCAGAAGCTCCGGCATGGGATTGACGCCCGCCGCCAGAAAAATTCCCACAATGGCCGCCACCGTAAATGCATAGATCAGGCATGGAACAATATTGGTCCGGATCAGCCTTCCTTCATTTCCGTTCGTCCCGGTCGTAGCGCACACCGCAACGATATTGTGAATGCAGATCATATTGCCGATCGCGCCGCCCATCGCCTGCAGGGCTACAATCAGAACCTGTGAAATACCCAGAATCGTCGCCGTCTCAAACTGAATCGACGCAAAGAGCGTGTTGGACACAGTATTGGAGCCTGACATGAAAGCACCCAGAACCCCGATCAGCGGAGCTGCTATGAAATATGCGCCGCGGAAGAGTCCCGCCATGGCGTCCGCCATCATATAGAGCATACTTTCCATCCCGGCGCTGCCGCTGTAGCGGTAGAGATTCACCATGGCTATTCCGAACAGAAGAGCCAGGGCCGCGCCCGAAATCTGACGGAAGGTCGCCTTTACGGCCTGTACCGCCTCCCCTCCGCTCATGCCATGCATGACCATCGTAAGCAGGGAAACCAGGACAAAGGGCAGAATTCCCGGGTTATAGAGCACCTTGAAATTCCAGTTCATGTCTGCATTGCCGAAGATATTCGTGACGTGAAGAATCAGCGGATCACTGCTGAGCAGCTGCTTGATCCCGAAAAAGTCCACACGGGTCAGCACCAGAAGAAGACCGATAATCAGGTAGGGAAGCCAGGCTTTGAAGGGATGCATTCCCTTGTCAACCGTCGCGTTTGTCACGCCCGATGACTTCCAGGCCGGATCTCCCCAGTCTTCAACCCCGTCAAAGGTCCATACCTCCTTCGGAACAAGGAATCCCTTCCTCGCTGCCAGAATCAGGACCGGAAGCGCTCCGATAAATGCCGTCATACTGGTCAGCTCCGGGCCTGCGAAAAAGGCCATGACAAGGTAGATCGTCCCCACAACCGCGCCGCTGAGCAGGCAAAAGGGAATGGCAGGAAGCAGATCCCTGAAGCTGTGATTTTTCCCGAAAACCTTCACCAGAACCGCGACACCGACCATAATGATCAGGCAGCCGCCGATCATCTGCGGAAGGCAGACCCAGCGTGTCAGCTGCTTCGTAAACCTGTCGGGGTCTCCTCCCAGAGCCAGGACCGCATCGCGCACGGTGGAGGACGCCGTCAGAAGCGGCACTCCGACCGGGCCCGGTTCCACAGGCCAGGAATTGTAGATCAGGCAGACCGTCGCTGCAGCCAGCGGCGGGAATCCCAGACTGATCAGGATCGGAGCGGCAAGGGCCGCCGGCGTCCCGAATCCCGCCGATCCCTCTATAAAGCCCGCGAACACACAGCCGACCAGCACGCACTGAAGCCGCGCGTCCCGGGTAATATGGGAAAACAGGCGGTTGATGGAAGCCATCGCGCCGGACAGCTTAAGCACGTTCATCAGCAGAATCGCCCCGAAGATAATAAGCAGGATCTCCAGCGCACTCAGAAAACCCAGCACCGTTCCGGCTGCGATCCGGCCGGGCTGCATCTTCCAGAGAAGGCCCGCCTCCAGCACGGCGGCAAGGTATGCCAGAGGCATCGCCCTCCTGGCCGGCCAGCCAAAAGCAACCATCAGAATCACACACAGCAGAATCGGAACTGCTGCGATCAGACTATACATAAAAAACACACCCCCCGTACAAAAACAGACCGCCCGGTCTTTCTCCGCACGGCCGTCAGCTTCTGCTTTATCATAGTCCCATATGATGCGCAGACCGCTCCGCTGCTCATCAGCGCCGCGATCCCCGGCACCGTTACTGTTCACGGCCCACCACACATCAGGCATCAAAATGCTTTCTCTACCATAAAAGAAAGCTTTCCGCCTGTCAAGTCTCCTCCTGTCACATAATGGCCCGTCTCCTCCCGCTGCTGTTCACGGCCTTTTCTCCCATCACATAATGACCACGTAACCACCCGGATTCCGGCGGGGGCTGTTTTGTGCAGCTTCCATGAACTTGCTCAAACAGCACTCTTATCCGTTTACTCAGTCTCTTTTCTGTGCTATAACAGCATTACTCCGAGAGGAGCAGGAATCTTTCGGAGTAGTTCTTTATTTCTTTTTTCTACTTTCTTTTTTCTACTTTTCTTTTTCTATTTTCTATTCCATATCTTTTTTGTTTTTCACTTCAGTTTTCCATTCATCCGGCTTTATGCCGCACATCTGAAAAGGAGGTCTTTCTGACTTATGAAATTCTCTGAAATGCTGTTAAAAAGAACATTGGTGCTGAGTCTTTGCTGTACTCTCGCGGCGGATCCGGCTGCAGCGCGGCATATCGCGCAGGCTGCTGAGGCGGGACAGGTGCGTACGCAGACTCTGGCCCAGGCGCAGGCAGCCTGGCAGACTCCTGCCGCTTCCCTCCCGCAGAATCTGAACCGGAACAATTCCGGGACGCAGACAAGTCAGCTTTCCGCCGGCCGGACAGGCAGCCTGGCAGGAGGCAGTGAAGCTTATGCCTTCTCCCTCAGCAGGGACCGCATGCGCCTGCGGATCGGCCGCACAAAAGTTCTGCGGGCGGAGAATCTGGGCTCTCTGTCCGGGGTTAAATGGTCCGTCTCCGATAAAGACATTGTCAGTGTCCGGAAAAGCAGCCGCAGCATAAGCATCACCGGTCTCAGCGACGGGATTGCCGCCGTTACCGCGAAAGCCGGCGGCAGGGCATGCGTCTGCCGGGTCAAAGTGGGGAAGGGTGATTATATGTCAGCCCGCACCATGCAGGCCCTCGGCCTGAGCCCTGACGGCGGATATGCCGGCCTGTCCGGCGCCTCTTCTGCAGGCTCCGGCTCAGGGCGTGTCACATCCGTCAGCCTGAATAAATACAACATGATGATCGAGCAGGGATCTTCAGAACTTCTCACAGCCCAGTACAGCCCTGCCGACGCCGGTGCCGCGGTCGTATGGGAGAGTTCCAATCCGGCTCTGGCCTCCGTTGCGGGCGGAATGGTCACCGCGATCGCCCCCGGCTCCGTAAAAATCACGGCAAAGGCTGGTTCCAGGCAGGCCGTCTGCGAGGTTCTCGTAATTGAGCACCCCAAGCAGGCTGTCATAGCCGAGCAGGGTTACAGTCTCTACCAGGCGGGAGACAGTTCCCATTCCGGAGTCACCTACGCCGCAAAAATCCATAACCCGAACGCGACCTTCAATCTGGCACTGACCGGAGCCGATGTCACCGTCCACGACAAAAAAGGAAACGTCCTGAAGAAGGAAAACTGCCTTCTCACGGAGCTTGCCCCGCAGGATACCCTGAGCCTGGCGGGCGATCTGCGTCTGGACCGCGCGAAAGAGGAGGTCGGACAGATCACCATAAGCATCCACTCCATACCGGTCTCTTCCTTCTATACCCAGGACGACCGCCTCTATCTCAAATCCTCCTCCTACACCATCCGGAATACTTCCGACAGCCCGGATGGCAGCGGAGGCCGCCGTCTTACCGGTTATCTGCAGAGAAACGTCCAGCAGGCGGGACAGTACATTCCTTATGTCACCGTCCTCTTCCGCAGGAACGGTGTTCTGGCAGGAGGGGCCCGCACACTGCTCAACCCTTCCGGCCAGGGCGCCTTCGAGATCGGGCTGGACGCGTCCCAGGCTGCCGCGCTTGCAGGCTGCACAGCTGAATTCGGAATCAGCTTCTGAGGCAGCCCTGATTATATCAGCGTTTCCCCTGCAGGCATGGCAGCTGCCAGCCCGCGTCGTACAAGCACAAACAAAAAGCCGCGTTTCCCCTGCAGGCATGGCAGCCGCTTTCGGGCTGTATCGCGCAAAAAAAAGGAAGCCTTATACAGGCTTCCCTAAGTGGAGATAGCGGGACTCGAACCCGCGGCCTTCTGAATGCCATTCAGACGCGCTCCCAGCTGCGCTATACCCCCATCGCTCTCCTATTGTAACAGGAAACAGCAAAATATGGTAGTGTTTTTTTTAAATTTTTTTCAGCCCGATTTTTTTCAGCCAAGTTACTATTCACGGCCCCATGCGCGAATGGTTCAGGCCGGCTGCCTCACGGCTGCGCTTTTTGCAGACGCGGCTTCAGAATAGTCATCCGGGGCCACTGCGTCAGCGTACAGACTGCGTTATTGGAGGAGGAAAAGCTTATGATGGACCACCAGCGTTTTCTTGAATGCCGCGCTGCGCTCATGGAGAAGCTGGAGCTCTCCCGAGACCTGACCGACGCCGAAATCTATGTGCTGATCGATGAGCTGATCGCCCAGAGCGATCCCCGCAGGCGCATGCGCCTTCCCGACCGGATCAGGATGAGGACGGAACTCTTCAATTCCGTGCGGCGGCTGGACCTTCTGCAGGAGCTCATAGACGACGACACCGTTACCGAGATCATGGTCAACGGGACAGACGGAATCTATATTGAGCGTGCCGGCCGCCTGTCCAAATGGGAGCGCAGTTTCTCTTCCAGGGAAAAGCTGCAGGATATCGTCCAGCAGATCGTGGCCGGCTGCAACAGGGTGGCAAATGAAGCTGTCTCGATTGTAGACGCCAGGCTGGAAAACGGAGCCCGCGTCAACATCGTCATGAATCCCATCGCGATCGACGGCCCTGTCATCACGATCCGGCGCTTTCCGGACAACCCGATCTCCATGAAGCAGCTGATCGCCTGGAAATCCTGCTCCCAGGAAGCCGCGGATTTTCTGAAAAACCTGGTGGAAGCCGGCTACAACATCTTTATTTCCGGCGGAACCGGGTCCGGAAAAACCACCTTCTTAAATGCCCTTTCCAACTATGTCCCAAAGGATGAGCGGATCATCACCATAGAGGACAATGCGGAGCTCCAGATTCAGGGGGTCCGCAACCTGGTGCGGCTCGAAGCGCGAAAAGCCAATGCGGAGGGAATGGGTGAGGTCACCATCCGCGACCTGATCAAATCCAGTCTGCGCATGCGCCCGGACAGGATCATCGTCGGGGAGGTCCGCGGTGCCGAAACCATAGACATGCTCCAGTCCCTCAACACCGGGCATGACGGCAGCCTTTCCACCGGACACGGCAACAGTCCGAATGACATGCTCTCCCGCCTTGAGACCATGGTCCTGATGGGCCTTGAAATCCCGATCCCGGCCATCCGCAGGCAGATCGCCTCCGGTATCGACATCATGGTCCACCTGAGCCGCATGCGGGACAAAAGCAGAAAAGTCCTCGAGATCGTCGAAATTGACGGATATGACATCCCGACCGGGGAGATCCGCACACATCCCATTTTTGAATATGAGATCCAGGGAGAAGACAAGAAGGGACGCCTGGTCGGCGAGCTGAAAAAAACGGGTTCGCTCATGCACATACAGAAGCTGGAACGGGCCGGTATCCCCCTGAAAGGAATGTAAGGGAAACGCTGTCTGTAAAGTTTACTCTTACGCTGTCCAAGCGTCACCACAAAACGGCTTTATGGGATCTCTCTTTATATACTGTCTGAGCGTCAGCACAAAAGGCTTTATGGGATCACTTTTATACGCTGTCTGAACCGTCATCTCACAGCGGCGGAATGGAAAAAAGAATGGAAAAAAGCACACGCTCCTCCCGGGTGAAAACACCCCCCCATCCAAAGCAGAAAAGGCGAGATGTCATGCCGGATTACGGAAGCTGGCATTTCACCCGCCGGGAACTGCTCCTGAACTGCGCCGTCTACGCAGGCCTCGATCTTCTGATCGCCATGCTCTTCTACCGCTCCCTCCTGGCAGCTCTCCTCTTTTCTCCCGGGCTGCCCCTCTTTTTGAAAATGAGGAAAAAGGATCTTCTCGAGCAAAGACGCCTTGAGATTCTCCGGCAGTTTACCACCGGCATGCAGCTGGTCAACGCGTCGCTGCAGGCAGGCTACGCCATTGAAAACGCCTGGAAGGAAGCCCTGAATGAACTCAGAAAGATCTACGAGCCGGATTCCTTCATCGTCACGGAATTCCGCTATATCATCCTGCAGACCAGCCTGAACGTTCCCATCGAAGGACTGCTTCTTGACCTGGGGCGCCGCTCCCATGTCGATGACGTACGCAATTTCGCTGAAGTCTTCCAGACTGCGAAGCGGACCGGCGGCGACCTCATGTCCATCATCCGCAATACCGTCAGCGCAATCCAGTCAAAAAACGAAACCCGGCAGGAGATCGAAGCCAACATCACGGGAAAAATATCGGAGCAGCGGATCATGAGCGTCGTTCCCCTCGCCCTGATCGGCTATATCACCGTCACCTCCCCCGGCTTTCTGGACCCCTGCTACCACAATCCGGCCGGTATTTTCATCATGACTGTAAGCCTGACCGTCTATGTGATTGCCTTCTTCATAGGAAAACGGATTATGCACATTGAGGTATAACTCAGCATATTCCAGGATGAATTGTACTGTTCACGGCCCTCCACACATCAGGCCACCAATAATCCGGGCCGTACCCGGCAAAGATAAAAAATCCAGGAAAGGAGTCCCATGTCCCTCCCCAACCCCTGCAGGCGCCCCGCCGCTTTTCTCTGCGACCGGCTCGGCCTGAGTGAAAAGAAATGCACGCTCAATCAGGAACTCTTCCAGCTGAATTCCGGAAGAAAAAACAGCGCCCGGGACTACTACGTCCGCAAAATCGCCAACACCCTGCTCGTCTCCTGCGCCGCCCTGCTTCTCCTTGCAGTTGTCCTGATCACAGAAGCGCGCAGGGACCGCTCCGTCACCGGCGGTATCCTCACCCGGCCGGGATACGGGGAATCCGCTTCCAGCAGCAGCCTGAATCTGACCATTTCCGGCGAGGCGGAATCAGAAGCCTTTGAGATTCTCCTCAATCCGCGCACCTACTCCCGCGTGGAAGTCCGTGCTTTCCTTAAGGCTGCGCAGGAGGAACTGGCCGGCATAATCCTGAAGGACAATGAAAGCCTTGACTGCGTCAGCCGGCCCCTGTATTTTCCGGCAGTGCTTCAGAACGGCATCGTCGAGGCTTCCTACGAGGTCACTCCCTACGGCATGATCGATGAAAACGGCATGATTGTCGGCGAGGTTCTCAGTGCCGGAAGCATCGTCAACATCACCGTCACGCTGAGCTGCCAGAGCCAGATCCGCACATGGTCCTTCTCCGCCCGCCTCTATCCGCAGGAACTGACGGACAGCGAACAGCTTCAGATGCAGATCCGCCGGGCAGTCCAGAACGCCCAGGAAAAGGATCCGGAAAATGAAAGCATCTGCCTCCCCTCAAAAGTCGGGGACCGCACCCTGCGCTGGTATTATCCGAAAAGTTCCGCCTATTACCTGCTGATCCTTTTCGCGATCCTCACGCCATGCCTTCTCTGGACCCATTCTGACCAGAAGATCCATGATGAGGCAAAGGTCCGCCATGATCAGCTGGATCTCGATTATTCCGAAATGCTCTGGAAACTGACGATGCTGCTGGGGGCGGGTCTCACGATCCGCGGTGCCTTCGCCCGCGTCACGGCGCAGTACCAGGCGGAAAATGCAGGGAAACGATACGTCTACGAAGAAATGCTGCTGGCTCTCAGGGAAATGAAAAGCGGCGTCCCGGAGGCCGTCGCTTATGAAAACTTCGGCAGACGCTGCGGTCTGCCGACCTATATTAAACTCGGTTCCCTCCTCTCCCAGAATCTGAAAAAGGGGTCCCGGGGCCTCACCCAGCTTCTGGAGCGGGAGGCCCTGATGTCCATGGAGCAGCATAAAATGATTGCACGCAAGCTCGGTGAAAAAGCCGGAATAAAGATGCTGCTCCCCATGATCATGATGTTCGGCGTCGTCCTGGCCGTCATCATGGTGCCCGCCTTCCTGTCCATGTAAGAGGCCGGACTGTTCTGCCTTTTTACCGGATGATTTTATAATAATCTTTCTTGTGCTCGATCGGAGCAGGGAAATCCCCTTCCGGATAACCGAGGATCACATTTCCGACGCCTATATACTCTCCTTCGATACCTGCTTCTTTAAGCAGCTGTTTGCCAAGCTCATCTTCCAGCATGCCGTCCGCGCGGTTGATCCATCTTCCGCCCAGACCCAGCGCGTAAGCTGCGTTCAGCATATTTCCGATTGCCAGGGAGCCGTCCTTTACTGCGTCGGCTGTTGACGCAGACGCCGCAACAACGATCACGGTCGGCGCTCCATAGAAAACGTCCCATCCTTCCGGCGCACCGGCAATTTTAGCATTCAGAGCACAGAGTTTATCGATCCATTCCCTGTTCTGAACAACAATGAAAACCGCGGACTGACGATTCCCGCCGGACGGCGCATTCATCCCCGCCTCGAGGACCTCCATCAGTTCTTCATCGGAGATCTGCTCACTTTTGTAGGCTTTGACGCTCCGCCTGTTCTTGAGATCTGTAAGGGTTTCTCTCATAGTCTTCTCCTCCTCCCAAAACAAAGTTCTGTATCATGACTCAATGCCCCGGATGACTGGAATACTCTGTCCGCCGGACAAATCGCAGAATATATTGTATACTATTCTGGCAGAACTGGTAAAGACCGGTAAAACAATCAATGATTGTATTTCGCCGTCTCATGATTTACAGAAAGAAGCAGGATGAAATCTATGCAGGGAGAAAACAGAAAAAGTGCGTATCCGGCACTGATCCTGTCGATGGTGATATTCGGGACAATCGGAATCTTCCGAAGGCAGATTGATCTTCCTTCGGAGACACTGGCATTTGTGCGGGGAATCCTGGGAAGCGTTTTTCTGCTCCTGCTGATGCGCCTTACAGGCCGCCGCTTTCAGACTGCCCCGCTCAAAGGCAGCCTCGCGCTGCTGGTGCTGACCGGGGCGATGATCGGCTTCAACTGGATTCTGCTGTTTGAAGCGTACAATTATACAACCGTAGCGGTCGCAACCCTCTGCTATTATATGCAGCCCGTAATCGTCCTGCTAGTCTCACCGTTTCTGTTTAAAGAAGCGGTCACACTGCGCAAGATTCTCTGCGTGGCGGCAGCTCTTGCCGGCATGGTACTGGTTTCCGGCGCCGCGGGTTCCTCCGGAGCCGGGGCGGATCCCGTAAAGGGCATAGTGCTCGGGCTCGGCGCCGCGGCTCTGTACGCCTGCGTGGTACTGCTCAACAAAAAAATTACCGGAGTTCCTCTCTATGAAAAAACCATCATACAGCTTTTTTCAGCGGCAGCAGCCCTGATCCCGTATATGCTCTCGCGCGGAACTCTCCGTTCATATGGGCCGGAGAGCACACAGATTATTCTCCTGCTGACCGTGGGAATCATCCACACAGGGTTCGCCTACGCGCTTTATTTCGGAGCGGTGGAAAAACTGCCTGTCCAGACCGCCGCCCTCTTCGGCTATATCGATCCGGTGACGGCCGTACTCCTCTCCGCCCTGTTCCTGCATGAGCCCATGACGCCAGCCGGAATCGCCGGCGCTGTGCTGATCCTCGGCGCACTGCTTCTCGCATAGCGCCTCCCTGCTTCCCTCTTCTGACCCGCCCGATCCTAGTTCCCGCCCGCTTTTACAGCGGCATGATGCAGACCGGGCAGTTGATCCGCAGCGCTTCGCCTGTCGGATACAATTTCCCGGCATTCCTGTCAAAATGAAGCACGCTCAGCAGATCCGACTCCTGATTGCAGACGATCAGATCATCTCCGAAGACCCCCATATCCCTGGGAATGCTGCCGCCGCAGGAAGAATCCGCTGCCCGTCCGAGCAGTCCGTCCGCTCCGACGCAAAAAGCTGTAACCGAATCACGGCCTCTGTCTGATGTAAACAGGTAAGCGCCGTCTTCAGAAAACTTCACTGCAGCCGAATTGTTAAATCCGTAAAAATCTTCCGGCAGAGAAGAAATCACCTGTCTCCGCAGCCAGCCCTTCTGCTCCTTTTCAAAGACAAATACCGCCCCCGCCATTTCCGTCAGCACATAGAGCATCCCGGGATGCGCCGGATGGACGGCGAAATGCCTTGGCCCCGCGCCTTTATCAATGGAGATGCAGCAATCTTCTTTCAGAATCAGTTTTCCCTTTTCTCGGTCCAGTTCATAGAACAGAATCTGATCCATTCCCAGATCACTGACATAAAAGCCCCCGTCCAGAAAACGGGAAAAATGCACATGTGCACATTCCTGGCGGAAGGGATTCGGTCCCCTGCCGGTATGCTGCTTAAAATCAGAGATTCCCAGCGGCAGTCCCTCTTCATCCAGACGGTACAGGGTACAGCTGCCGCTGCTGTAGTTCGCCGCCATCAGAAACTGCGCACGGTCATCCAGGGACAGATGGCAGGGATCGGCTCCCGCTGAAGGCAGGGAACACAGCTGCCGGATCTCTTCCCCTATCCGCGAAAAGACCGCGAGGCCTCCATCCGGATTCCGTTCCTCGGCACTGTACAGAATCCTTCCGTTCGGATGCCCGGTCAGCCAGGAAGGATTGTCCGGCCCCCGAAAAGAACTGACGCAGGAAAGCTTCCCCGTTTCGCTGTCAAAACGGACATGGTAAAAGCAGTCCTTTCCGCGCATTGTATAGTTGCCTGTCAGAAATTCATATATCATAAAACCTGTCCTTTCCCGACATCATATCGCTGTCCGTCCTGCCGGCTTTTATCCCTTCAATCCGTTTCACCTGTCACGCAGCATCTCCAGCCCGTGCACATCCCGGACAAGGTGCTGCTGAACTGGCGGACTGCCGGCTTTTGATGCCTTCAGCTTCCACACCCGCTGCTGCGAAAAAGAAATCCGTTCCTCTGATGCGATCCCCTCTGTTCCATCCGGAATCTATGATATAATAATGCTGGCGGAACCGAATACCGCAGCGGAACATGCGGCGGAGGATTCTGCAGGAAGGATCGTATTTTGGCCGGCCAGAGGCGGCGGAATGGAGATTATCATGGCATATTATAAACTGAATGTGGCGGAAGTCCGGAAATACTGTGAAGATATCTATAAAAACCATGGGTTTACCGAAGAGGAAGCCCGGGGGATCACCGACGTTGTGCTGTGCGCGGATCTTTATGGAATCGAATCTCACGGCGTACAGCGCATGATCCGCTATCATGATTCCATCACAGGCGGACATGTGGATCCGAAGGCCCGCATGGAGATCGTATTCGAAACACCGGTTTCTGCCGTCATCGAAGCCAACCGGACGATGGGACAGGTAACCGCCCGCAAAGCCATGCAGATGGCCATCGATAAGGCCAAACAGCATGGATTCGGCATGGTGACCGTCCGCAACTGCAACCATTACGGGATCGCGGGCTACTATTCCAGGATGGCCGGCGACGAAGACATGATCGGCTTCAGCTCCACCAACACCGAAGCCATCGCCATTCCCACATTCGGTAAGAAAGCGATGCTCGGGACAAGTCCGCTGGCTGTCTGCATGCCGGCTGATCCTTATTATTTCTGGTTCGATGCCGCCACCACTGTCGTCCCGAGAGGGAAAGTTGAAGTTTACAACAAACGGGGCGAACCGCTCCATGAAGGCTGGGCTGCCGACGAGACCGGCCATATCAGCACGGATGCGCAGCATGTCCTTGACCTGATCAACGCCAAAGACTTCGGCGGCATCTTCCCGCTGGGCGGCATGACCAAGGATACCGGCTCCCACAAGGGGTACGGCTTCGGCATCATCGCCGAGCTGTTCACCGGAATACTTGCAGGCGGCCACACTTCGCCGCATGTGGAAAACGGCGGCATGGGTGACACCTCCTTCGGCTTCGCCGCCATTGACTACGGCATTTTCGGCGACAAGAAAGAGATCCGCGCCAACATGTCCACCCTGCTGCGCGAGCTCAGGGAATCCCCGACAGCGGACGGGCAGGAACGTGTCTATACTCCCGGCGAGCAGGCCATGCTCTCCCGGGAAGACCGCCTTGCGAACGGCATCCCCGTCAATGACAAAACCGTAGACGAACTGAAAATGATCGGCGAGTATGTCGGGCTGAAATTTGAAGACTATATCCGCGACATCCGCCCGGTCTGAAAAGTAACCGGCTTATCCGCTGCGCAGCACCGGGATCCGCCAAAGATACTGAGGAAACACTGAGATAATCAGCGCTTCCTCAGCATTCAGGCGCGGGAAAGGCCACCGCCTTCTCCCGCGCCTGAGTCATATACCGCGATAAAAACCGAAATAACAGTCAGCTCCCTGCACCGCCATCTGCGCATGCTTTTTCCCATGGCAGCGTTCGGATCCATCCCGGCCTTGCTGCCTTCATCATCCCAGAATCTGCTCTACAGCCTCACGGATCCTGTCACACTTGCAGTTGTCATAGAAATATTTCCCGAAGCCTTCCGTTGAAAGAGCACCCTTCACCAGCTCATGGTGGCTTTTGTTCAGCTTCTCCAGAATCGTCACGATATCCTGGTAGGTCTCACTCTTAACTTCATCCAGAATCTTCTTGTTCGCCTTCTCGGGCACCGCTCTTTCCTTCGGATATCCGCCGCCGCTCTCCTCGCAGAGAAGCTTTTCGAAAATATACTCCAGATTCAGGTCCCCGCCCCAGCCGAAGCCTTTCGCGAACGGAAGCGCAATAGCATTGCCGTCATTGATCTGCGCGAAGGTATAGGCGTCCAGCGCGTCCTCGATATGTCCGCAGATAACGCCCGGGAATGAATTCAGCGCAAGCATCGCGCCTTCGCCGGTTCCGCAGCCGGTAACCACATAATCCGCAGCACCGGAGTTCAGCAGCACAGCCGCCAGAATCCCGTTCTGCACATAGGTCAGCTGCGCTTCGTCATCCGCCGCATACATTCCGTAGTTATAAACCTCGTGGCCCATCGGCTCCACGACTTTTCTAAGTGCCTTCTCAATCATGGCGTTTTTAGCCGCCTGGCTGTTCTCATTAATCAGTGCGATCTTCATAACGCATCCCTCCGTAAAATCTGTCAGATTCTCATGTGTCTTTCCGGTCCTGCTCTGCCGGTATCTGCCCCTGCGGCCGGGGAATAGCGGTTCCTCCGCACCCCTCAGTTCCCGGAAGAGGAAGAGGAATGCATCGTTGCGCTGATTACGCTGATCATCACCGCGATCTCAATTGCCAGGATGACCGCCAGAACGGTTCCGGACAGGGCGCCGAAGACCGCCGGATCCTCCGGGATCATATTGACAGAGGTGATCGCCGCGGCGAACATCCGCCGGAGATCCCCGCCTGTTCCCAGAAGGCCGAATCCCTTCTGTCTCCGAAGGAATTCATCATTTTCCCTCGTCTGGGCAGCGGCCGCCTCCGCAGACAGGCCGGTGTTCGCAAGCACCGCAAGGATCGGCATGCTCTCGCTCGAAAGCTTAAGGCCGTATTCCCTGAAGGTGTCATAAAAGTCCAGGAAACGCGCACTCTTCTCCTCGGGACTTCCTTTGCCGATCGCCAGGATATGGCTGACTGTCTGTACGGCATCCTTCGAGATCGGGAATCTTTCCTGCACGATACTGTAGCAGCCCTCTGCATCGAGAAGCTGCTTCTCTGCCTCCTCATCCTGCAGGGCCATCAGTACCGCGAAGGGCAGATCCGGCTGACCTGTAAGCCAGGGATGATTCTCCTTCATGCCCTGATAGACTTTCGCGGTATGCGCGCAGATCGAATCCAGATCCTCCATGCGGGCATTATCATACATAATGGTCGCCGCCAGCAGACGGGACTCATCTCCGAGCAGAAAATCCTTGCTCAGGGCGGAATATGCAGCGGCAACGCCCTCAAGATATGCCTCCGGATCTTCTGCAAGCGAGATTTTTACAACCATCGGAATCGTAAGATGCGCACGGAATTCCGAAAAGATTCCGTACCTGGATTTCAGAAGTTTCAGGCTCTCATCCAGCCGCTCCCTGTCTGCCAGGCGCCCTGCCACCGTATAGAGAAACGCGCCGATCGCATGCAGGGAGTTGTAGTCGAACTTAAAGAACTTCCTGATAACCTCCAGATTCTGTGCAAAAAGCTCCTGTTGGAAAAAACCGTAGGACATGCCTGACCTCCTTCTTATTCTTTTCGCGATACTCTCCGTGTCTGTCACATCCCTGCACTGAAGCGGCTGCAGCCTCTGAACGCTGCTCTTTCCGGAAGAAACAGACACCGGAAACCAGGTCAGCCGGAAATGGATTAACCGGCTCATCAGGATAAAGAGTTACTTCACGACCCTCCACACATCAGGCCACCGATTATCTTATAGTACCGCTTCCGGCTTTTTCCCGCAATAAAGAAAAAATTCCTGACTTTTTAGCCCTCCCGGAGGGAGCCTCGTATATAAAGTCAGGAACCGGAAAAAGAGGGTCCTGAATCAGGAAGATTACAGAAGACCAGATACGAATTGGTAAAAGGAGAAAAGTGATGTCAGAAGAAAAGAAATCCATGAATGCAGAAGAACTTGAGAACGCAGCCGGCGGATATGGTTATCAGAACGGCTTTTATATGACAGTCGGTGACTGCAACGGCACCTACCTGGCGCTCAGATCCGGCACAAGCTACAGCCCCTATAACGAGATCGCACAGCTTTATCCGGGTCACAGTGTCTATACCAACGGCACGATCGTTCAGGGAACCGGAATCGGCGGAGCTGCATGCTATTACAGATATGTATGCTTCAACGGAATCTGGGGCTATGCGAACGCCAGCTTCCTGAGATAAGGAACAGCTTCTTTTTACACAGCTTAAAAAAGGCATCAGCGGAGGATATGATATGCTTCCGCTGATGCCTTTTACATTCCTTTTACATTGTGTCATCACACTCTCTGAAGCTGCGTAAACGCACGCTCCCGCACCCTGAAATACATCGCATTCATCAGGATCGTGGTGATCGTCCAGGTCACCGGATAAACCATGATCAGAACCTGCGGCGTACCGAACATGGGAAAAATCAGAAATACATACACAAGCCGGATCAGGCAGGTCCCGAAGATGGAAATCAGGGCCGGGATCATCGACCGGTTCAGACCGCGCAGGGCTCCGGCTGTGATTTCATAGGATCCGCAGAGAAAATGCAGCCACACCGCATTCTCAAAACGGTACATGGCGTAACGTATCACATTCTCATCCGTCGTAAAGATCCGGATGAGCTGATAGCGCGAGAGCATGAATACCGCAAGCAGCAGAATATCCAGTCCCAGTCCCATCAGCATGGAGATCCGCCAGACTCTCTTGCAGCGCTCACGGTCCCTGGCCCCGAAATTCTGGGCAGTAAAAGTCAGCGCCGCCTGGGCAAATCCGTTCATCAGGCAGTAGGAGATAAAATCAAAATTCTGTGCAGCGGTCATGCCGGCGATGCAGTCTGCTCCGAAGCTGTTGACCGCAGACTGAATCACGACATTCGAGAGGGAGAATACCATTCCCTGAAGCCCTGCCGGCACCCCGATATACATCATCTTCCGAAGGACTTCCCTGCGGATTGTCAGCTTCCGGAAGTCCAGCCGGAACTCGTCCTCCTCCTGCGTCAGGAAAAAGAGCGTCAGCCCGCCGCTGATATAATTGGAAATCACAGTTGCCAGCGCGACTCCCGCCACGGACATCTTCAGTCCGATCACAAAGAACAGATTCAGAAGAACATTCAGGACACCCGCAAAGGTCAGTGCGGCAAAGGGCCTTCTGCTGTCGCCGCGGCTGCGCAGGATCGCCGAGCCGAAATTGTAAGCCATCATGGCAGGCATTCCGCAGAAATAGATTCTCAGATATAAAACCGCCAGCGAAATAACATCATCCGGCGCCCCCATCAGGGTCAGGATCGGCTTTGCGATCAGATTGCCAAGCAGAAGAAGAAAAAGACCGGAGAACAGCGCCACGGAAATAATCGTATGCACCGCACTGCTGATCTCGCTCCGGCGGTCCGCACCCAGCAGATTCCCCACGACAACATTCGCGCCGACTGCCAGGCCGGTAAACAGGTTTACCATCAGCCCGATCACCGAGCTGTTGGAGCCCACCGCCGCCATCGCCTGCGCATTCGCAAAGCGCCCGACCACCGCGATATCCGCAGCATTGAACAGCTGCTGCAGCATGCTGCTGACTGCAAGCGGAAGGGCAAACATAAATATTTTCTTAGCCAGCGGGCCGTGTATCATGTCCACTTCGGCCTGCTTATGAATCTGTCTGTGCATCCCGGGCTTCTCCTGCTTCTCCTGCTGCATCGATATAATCCGTCCGTCAGCCGGCATTTCGCCCCGGCCGCCTTATACCGATCTTAATTCCTCTGCTTCTGAGAATCAAGCCTGCTTTTTGTTTCCCGGTCTTTTATCAATATCCCGCGGCATTGTCTTTCCCCGGCCTTCCATGTCTTCTCTGCGATATCTCCGGCCGGGCGATCATGAGCTCCGAGAGGAATACCCTGCACGCAGGACTCCATGCGCTCACACTCGTGAAAACCCTCATGAAGGGCGCTGCCTGTACCATGCGAACATATACTGCTGGCAGAGACCATTATAGGGAGTGTACGCCTCAAAAGGATATCCCTCCGGATATTCCTCCGCCAGGATGCGTTTCATCCAGACATCAACCGGAAAAGCATCCATATGATGCAGGCCGAACAGCGAAATGCAGCTGGCAACCTTCACCCCTACGCCGAAAAGACCTGTGAGCGCCGCCATCGTGCTTTCTTCATCCGCCTCCCGCAGCCCTTCCAGATCGATCTTCCCATCCAGTACAGCTTTCGCAGCCGACAGGACATATTTCCAGCGGTAACCGAGCCGGCATTCCTTCAGTTCTTCCTCCGGGAGCATTGCCAGTGCTCCCGGATCCGGAAACGCGTAATAAACATCCCCTGCCGAATCAGTCCGCCGCTCCCCGCAGCGCTCCGCAAGCAGCTCCACGGACCGGCGGTCCTCCGGCAGTCCGGCACTCTCATGCAGCCTCCTCACGAAATTATAACAAAGTACCTGCAGCTCTGCAGTTATCGTCTGCCAGTTTTCT
>OCTX011732587.1_pt1 | contig 17524 bp, 20 predicted proteins | sample 1539691 | NCBI WGS metagenome assembly OCTX01 (sample SAMN02144231, study PRJEB22623) | gut metagenome | biome: sheep rumen | host: Ovis aries | place: New Zealand | reverse complement strand
GTGGCAGGCATACGATAGCGGATTACTTAATAGCAGTGTTCAAGGTGTCTTTGATCCGAGTACAGGCATAGGTGTTATAAACGTCTTTGCCGACAATGGTATGGGATTCAATTACGCACAGATCGTGGAGTTTGGTTCGGGAGTTAAGGGTGCAGCCGATCCTTCACCGGAAATACCTAGTTGGTTCACTTATGATCGCAAAGGTCATGGCGACAACGGATGGTGGTATCTGCGTGATGGTGTATGGTGGAGAACCCGAGGTCAATACCCTAGACCGTTCATGTTTGAAACATTTCAAGAATTGCTTGAAAAAGCAAGGGAATCAAAGGGGCTAGTAAAGCGGATTGAGTACAAAGTAGAACGTAACGAGTACGGTCCGACACAGGATAAGGGGGATTTCGAATTTGATCCAATCGATTACTGACATTTTTAATGAAGTGTACGAAGCGGTGATAGCAGAGTTCCCTAACGCAGACCTGGCTACGCACTATGTAAATCAGCCTGCTAACTTCCCTCATGTGCAGTTGTGGATCGAGAGTGATACAACTTCACGAAGCGATTTGAACCTTTCCGGTGACGAGTGTTTTTCGAACGCAGTAATTCACTTTGAATGGTTCGATAACCTGCTTGATGGGGTGGGTATAACCAACGTAAAAAGAATGGTGGCTATTACCGATTCTATCATGCGACACAAGGGGTACAGACGGACGTATTATGCCCCCGTACCCAACTATCAAGATGCAACGATATACCGTGAGATCGCACGGTATTCGGGCAAACAACCAAACAATACATAACGAAAGGGGATTTAGAATATGTCTAATCTTTATTCTACCTACAAAACGTTTCTGATGCAGGGAACAGGATCGGGTACGCTTACTTATTCCAAAGTTGTTGACATCAAGAGTTATCCGGACATTGGTGGCGCACCGGACCTTATTGATATGACCACGCTCTCCAACAAGAGTAAGATCGGTGTACCTGGTATTCAGAACAACGATGCTATGACGTTCGATGCGAACTACGATCCGACCGACTATCAGACACTTAAAGCTCTTGCCGATGGTACAGCGAAGCACTTCGCTATCTACTTCGGCGGTACAGAGGAAAACGGTGTTGTAACACCTACAGGTGCGGACGGAAAGTTCACATTTGATGGCATCCTGGACGTTTACGTCACAGGTGGCGGTGTCAACGAAGGACGCTCCATGCAGATTTCGATTACACCTACCACAGATTTTACCTTTACAGCAGGTACTTGATGCGGTAAAATGAGGGTATGAACAGCCCCTATACCTTTCGGGGTGTAGGGGCTAAATTTTACAACTTAATAAAGTGAGGTAATGATTATGGAAAAAGAGCTAACCTTCTCTTTCGAGGGTTCAAAGTACACCTTAGCTTTTAATCGAAAGACAGTTCAGCAGCTTACACGGAATGGCTTCAAACCGGACATGGTTACAGAACAGCCTGCAATCGGAATCCCGATGCTCTTTAAGGGAGCGTTCCTGGTTCACCACAGAATGATTAGGGATGAACTCACAGACAAGATTTGGGATTCACTCAAAAACAAGAGTGAGCTTATCGGCAAACTGCTTGAAATGTATATCGAACCTATCAACGTTCTTATCTCTGATCCGGAAGATGGAGATGAAGAAAAAAACGTGGATTGGGGAGCGAACTTCTAAAAGAAGAAACGCAAACGAATGAGGGGGATTCTGAGGATTCGGAATCCCCTTTTGTTATAGCGCAGTACATAGAAGATTGCTTCCCTTACTACCTATCGTTGGGTATGTCTTATGATGAATATTGGTATGGTGATCCTTGCTTAGTGGAAGCATACCGCAAGGCAGAGGACATACGCACACATCGTAAGAATTGGGAAATGTGGATGAACGGCAAATACACATACGAAGCTATAGCGTGTATGATACCGTCACTACAGTTGTTGAAACCGAGAGAGCCGATAGATTACATGAAAGAACCATATCCACTTACGAAGGAAGAGTATGAGGAAAGGATTGTAAGAGAGGAAAAGGAACAACAGGAAAAGATCATGGCGAAGATGATGGCATTTGCCAAAACACGATCGTCAAAGAAAGACAAAGTAGAGGACAAAGAAAATGGCTGATACAATAGATGGATTATACATTGAGATAGAATCCGGTGCTACTAATGCAGGTAGTCAGCTTGATATGCTTACATCAAAGCTGGAAGGATTGAAAAAGACGGTGGGATCATCCACACCGTTAAAGACATTCTCCCGAAACTATCAGACGTTGATTGACACGATCAATAACTCAACCGGTATTGAAGTTTCTAAGTTAGAGGGCTTACGTGCATTTACGCAAGTCATGTCTAACATGAACGGCATCAAGATCAGTTCGTCTATTGCTACGCAGTTGAACAACCTCGACTTTGTTGTGCAACATCTCAGCGGAGAAAGTCTTGACGGTCTGTATTCGTTCATTACTGCATTATCCGAGTTGAACAAATTGCAGGGTGTAAGCATTAGTGCATCGTTTGTAAAGAATTTACAGGGAATTGCGGACTTCGCTTCGAAAATCCAGGGGCAGAACTTCTCTAGCCTTAACGAACTTACTACGGCACTTGCGAATTTAGCACCTTTAGCAAATGCAGATACAGCTTCGATCAAAGGATTAACTACTTCTGTCAGAACGCTTTCTAACACAACACGAACGGCATCTAGCAGGGGCAGAACATTCAATACGGTACTTGCTAATATCCGAGTGCGTACCCTTGCTTTAGTGCGTGTTACGCAGATGATCCGCAGAGCTACAACAACGGCTATCGGAACATACGGTGATTATATCGAAACATTGAACCTGTTTAAGATGGCTATGGGTAGCGCAGGACAGGAAGCGTATGAGTTTGCGGAAAAGGCGCAGGCACTTCTCGGTATCGATCTTACACAATGGATGAAAGCACAGGGTGTATTTAACGCTCTCGCAAGCGGTTTCGGTGTTGCTTCCGACCGTGCTGCAATCATGTCTAAGAACCTTACTCAGTTAGCTTATGATATTTCGTCTTTCTACAATATCGATGTGGAAACGGCGATAGAGAAAGTTCGAAGTGGTTTCTCCGGACAGATCAGACCGGTCCGTGATTTAGGTTACGATCTCTCACAGACACGACTTGAAGCGATCGCTCTGTCTTTGGGTATCGATAAGAGCGTTAAGAGCATGACACAGGCTGAGAAGTCACAGCTACGTTATATTGCCTTAATGACGCAGTTAAAGCAGGTACAGGGCGACCTTTCGAGAACGCTTGATTCTCCTATCAATCAGATGCGTATTTTACAGGCTCAGTTACAGCAGATGTACCGTTCTATCGGTATGACGTTGCTTCCGATCCTTAATCAAGTATTGCCGTATCTGAACGCTATTCTGCGTGTAATCAAGATGATCGCAGACGAGATCGCTGCTATGTTTGGGTACACACTCCCGAGAATTACAAGCGGTGATTGGAGTTCGTCTGTAGTTTCCGGTGCAGAAGATATTGAGGATGAATTGGATAGCGCAACAGGCGCAGCAGAGAAGCTAAAGAACACTCTTGCAGGATTCGATCAGATCAACCTTATCTCTTCTAAGAGTGGCGGTAGCGGTAGTGGAGCAGGTAGTGCAGACGTAGGCGGTGGTGCTTTCGACTTTGATCTTCCGGAATACGACTTCTTAGGTGATGCAGTAGAGAACAAGGCACAGCAGATCGCAGACAAGATTATGACAACAATTCGTCCTGCGGTGGATATTATCAAGGACATTATTAAGTATGTTGTTAATAATCTCGATGAAATTATGCTTGTACTTGAGACTATTGCAGCGGTAAGTCTTGGCAAGAATATTCTTGGGAAAATAATCGGGTTATTCGACCTTACAGATGCAAGACTAGGACAGGTCAAGAAGGTTCTTGACGGGATCGGGCTTGTAGTTATAGGAATTACTTTCTCGTATCTTGGTGGCAAGGACTTTGCAAAAGGTAACGTGCTAGAGGGATTTATTAAGTCTGCTCTTGGTATAGGAATGACAACTCTAGGCGGTTTCAAAATGGCAGGTCCTTTAGGTGCTACGGTCGGATTCACAATAGGTGTTGTAACTACTATTGTTGGGTACTTTAACGAGAAATCAGAACAGCTAAGAAAAGAATGTTACGATATGTTCTATGGCATCAAACAAGATGCAAAAATGTTGGATGAAGTAGCAGATTCTTGGAATAAGTTTGTTGGAGAATATACTGATCCTGCACTTCTCGAAAAGTACAATACGGCTGATGCTATGCAGAAAGACGTAGAGGGCATCCAAAAGGCGATGGCTGAACTAACAGCACAGTACACGCTAGGAAATCTTACTGTTTCTAGCTATGCAGGTGCGCTTACAGGTCTGTATGCACAGTTAGAAGATGCTACAGTAAAACATATGAAAGCCGTTGATGATGCAATACTAGCATCGTTAAACGGTCCTCTTGGTGTGTACTTGGAATACAGGGGGTATGATATTAAGAGCCTTATTTCTATCTTCCAGGAAACAACAGATGATTACGCTAATATGCTCGAAAAGAACAGACTTAAAATGCAAGAGTATCAGCATTATATTGATGAAGGTATTCAAGTTGAGCATTACAAAAAGAAGATGGAAGAACTTATAGCGGAAAACAATAAGATTTATCAATCTATGGAAAAACTTGACGATTCAAGTACAACAACATTTGACAAGTTTAAGAATATCAAAATCAATCTTGAAAACTTTGACGATTTTAAGACCACAATGGACGAAATCGAAAAGGTATATACTGATGCGACTACTAGCATAACTACTCAGTTAGAGTTGCAAAAGCAGAAAACAAATCAAGTGTTGCTTGATCCTAACAGAACAGAAGCAGAAAAACAATTCGCAAAAGAATCTCTTTCAATAGCAGAAGAGTATTGGAATAGTCAACTGAGAAACGTTAATAGTGCGTATCTTGACCTTGTGCGAAGTTTTGAAAATCAAGCAGCATTTAACTGGGAAGATGTTTACAACATCAAAGGTGTTAATATAGCGAATAAAAAATTGTCGGATGAAATGTTAAAGTTCGATGAAATCTTTGACGTAGCTTATGGTGTTGCAAACGAAGAACGCACAGACAGTTTCTTTACAAAGCTTATTGATTATCAAAAAGAATGGGATGCGTTGTTAAGAGATAAACGTTCCACTTCACAGTTTAAGGCTCAACGTGAAAGTTTTCATAAAGATTTAGATGCTATGGAACAGCGGTACAAAGAGTTGGTAGATTCGTACACAGAGAACGATAGCAAAATAAGAATGTCTAGTGACAATATGCTTCGTGTTCTTCGCCACAACTACATTAAAAACGAGGACATTACAAGACATTACGAAGATGCGTATGGCAAAGCTATGGGTAATGTGAACGATACAACAAAGAAAACCACAGAAATTTTCTATGGTGAAACGGACGAAGTTGCAAGCCGTTACAAATACCTCGGCTATCTGTTTGATGATGAGAGCATACTTGTTGATCCTCTGTATTCTACGATGATGAGTACAGGCTACGTCATGGGTGCGCCGGAAGTAGTAAACAACTTCCTTGGCGGTGCTGATAAACTGATGGGTAACGTCGCATACACGATTGCAAACAACAAAGGCAACATTCAGAAGTCCTATATGGGTGCTATGAATATACCGTTACAGCCGGTTGTCAAACTCGGTACAGGATTAGGTCATGCGATTGCTGATGGTATTGCTAGCTCTGCTACTTACATCGAACAGGCAACTAAGGAAGGCACGAAGGGCGCAGCGAAAGAACTTAACCGTTTTGGTGAGGGCTTCGCACAGTTTATGAGGGAAATCTCTAGTTCTACGATAACAGGTTTCGATGCGTTCTATCAAGCTATGGGTGTAGGCTCTATCACATACACTCCACCGAAGATTAAGACACCGAGGGTAAAGGGATATGCGACAGGTGGCTTCCCCGACACGGCAGACTTCTTCTATGCGAATGAGAATGGAGTTCCGGAGTACGTTGGTACGATGGGCGGTAGAACAGCGGTAGCGACCAACACGGATATTGTTAAGGGTGTATCTGACGGTGTATATCGTGCTATTGCTTCTACAGGCATACAGAACGATGTTAAGAAGATCGCAAACAAGAACGGAAAGGTTGTGTTTGCACCGTCTGAGGAAGCAGGAAGGGTTATGCAACAGAGCGTTGATATGTATAATGGAACAGGGGGTAGATACTAATGGCTAACGAGATGAACATAGAACTTAATCAGTTGATGGGATTCAAGATCAACGGGGTATCTATTCCCGATCCCTCTTCCTACTCGTATGCTTCGCAGAGCTTGGATGTATCGGCAGAGCGTGATACGACAGGACTTCTTCACAGGAAGATGGTATCGACAAAGTTTAACGTGTCATTTTCATGGAACGCTATGGACTATGCAACGGCAACGTCTTTACTGAACATGGTAGCAAACGACAGCTTCACTTTGACTTTCCCGTGTCCGGAACTACCGCCTACGCAGGATCACGGACTTTACACAGGTAAGTATTACTGTGGTGATAGAAAGGTAGAAGTGTTAAAGGCTTCGGACGAAAGCACGGGCAAGTGGATTGTATCACTTGCTTTTGATTGTATTGAATATTGAGGTGGCTTATGTGGCAGGTTAGTGAAACATTTAGACAAAACTGTTATGATCCGGAAAAGGCACAGCGAATGTTATTCGTGTCTGATGATCTATCCTTGTCTAACGAGGACATTAGCGCACAGAGCAAGGTCCGGTTCAATATCTCTTCTATCACTTCTACAGAGCAGGTTCAGTTCGGATGCACACCGTGTAACACGGTGAATATTTCCGTACTGAATGAGGATGGACGGATCACGGCAGACAGCATTGTAGGCAAGGAGTTTAAGTGTAGTGTTGGTGTGGAAGTATCAGACGATGATTACCTTTCCACGAGGAACGCAATTACGGCGGTAGATACAGGTGTAGATACTATCAGCGTACACAGCGTTGCACCGTATATCCGAGGTAATTGTTCTTTTGAATCGGTGCTTCCTCAACTAATGAACGGCGATAAGTGCAAGATCATGTACCTGCATGACGTACTGTACTTTGTTGTGTTTGATGGCGAGGATATGTACTATGCGAAGCACACAAAGGTTGCTTCCCACAGATATAGTGAGTACGAAGAACCTACCGCTACAGAGAAGATGATGCTTGATCGTTTAATGAACGCTTCTTCATTTGATGCGATTGCGTACTATGAAGGGGGCATGGCAGAGTACACATACGACCATGATTCATTTGTTCCTGGAGAATGGGAAACGGTCACAGGTGATATAGTCTATATTACCGATGCGCTGTCTTATCCTATAGCTTCTTGGGTAGTAGGATTAGGCATGACACCCTCTGCTTCCGGAATTGTACCCTCTGACTATGTATCGTGGCTTGACCTAAAGGCAAGAACTTGGGGTGATGTTAAGACCGATACTTGGGGTTTCTACTCGGGGTATAGCGTATTTAAGTGCATCCGCTACGAAGCCGTACCGTATGGTGTATGGCATTTTGACCGTCCGAGAAGAATCAATTCTGCTGTTCTCACGCTGAACGGTAGAGATAGAATGACTATCTTTGACGAGGATAGTGCTAATTTCGCTTCTAGTATAGCAAATACGGCTCTGACGGTAAAGAACCTAATAGTTGCTATAGCAAACTATAAGGGTGTTCCTGTGGGCGATTTAAGCGGTTTGAACGAGGTTGCCGATACGCAGACCGTAGATGCATCTGTGTACTATCAGAACAAGTCTTTGAAAGACCTGCTTTCTTATGCTTTTGAAGTGGGCGGTGCAAACTGCATGATTGACCGTGAGGGAAAACTTTGCGCTTCGAACTCCGACAACGATCCTGTGGAACTTCCGTTCGTGTTTGCTTTCGATGTTGCCGACTTCACGGCACACACGATTGGTAAAATGCTGATCTACCGCAACGCTGAATCCGTAGAGTATCAGACGGACGATACCGTTGAGGATGGTGTCATGTATGATTGGTCTGACAACCCCTACTTTAATACTCTGCTCGTGTCCGGCTCTTGGTTCTCCGAGGGTGTAAATAAGAAGTACGGCGGTTTCCGTAACGCTATCACTTCCACCTACACAGACTTCTCTCTGTGGGGTGATGATGTATATTCCTGGACGGAAGATGAAGTCACGTATCGTGAACCGATCTTCACTATGAGTGTTGAATGGGGTGGTATCGGAATGTCAACTTACACCAACTACGGTGACGAGGAACGGCGGTATGCTTCGTACAATAGCCGTATGAACGGTGTTACTTCCTCTACCGAGAGCAACCTACAGGGATTCAACAAGGCACAGAGGGCAAACAGACTTTACTTTGACGAGAATGGTCTTACTGTTGAAGCGGACGGTCTGCGTATTTTGAATGAGGATGGGGAAGCGGTACTGTCTGCTGACGATGCCGGAAACCTTACTATGAAAGGCAACGTTGAAGCGAACTCCGGCAATATTGGAGAGTGGGAAATCGTTGCTAGGGGTATTAAATGCGGTTTTACAAATGATTTTGTGTTCTTGGGATATGACGAGGACGATACACCTATTTTAAGATCGCAAGAATCATTTGGTGTAACCCCGGAAGGAGATTCTATTGGTGTTACTGAACTCGCAGGTTCTTCGTTGATATTTTATCAATACGAAGGTGAAACATTACATGGTTCGGCATCACTTTCATTAAACTGGAATACTAATGAAATGTGGCTCGGTGCGCCACTTTGCTTATATGATGTGCCTACTACAACAGCATCTTCAAACGTGGTTCTTTCAAGCACAGGTATTGGAGCTTGGCGAAAATTTTATGTATCATCTTCTTTGTGTAAATGGAAGGACAATATTAAGACTATTGAAAATGCTTCTGAAAGGGTAGATAATTTAAGGGGAGTAAGTTTTACATCAAAGTGCGAGGGTGACGATCCGAACACGGTACTGTACGGACTTATTGCAGAAGAAGTCGAAAAGGCTTGCCCAGAACTTGCATCATACACCAACGGTGAGTTGCAGGGAGTACAGTACGACAGGGTATGTGCTTTGCTGATTGAGGACAACAAGGCTTGCCATAGAAGAATAGAAGCTCTCGAAAAGAGGTTAGAAGAACTCGAAAGGAGATTAGACAAATGAGTACACAAACAACAAACTACAACTTCACGAAACCCGACTACTCGGATAGTGCGGATATTGCCGATCTGAATGGTAACTTCGATATTGCGGACGATGTTATCAAAGAGGTATCGGATAAAGTTGACAACAATGAATCCGACATAAGTGACTTACAGATAACAGTACAGAGCAAGCAGAATGTTACGGATAATACCTTTGGCACAACAAGCAAAACCGTGCCTGGTGCAATAAACGAACTTGTTGATAAGTCATTTGCGACATGGAAACACGATACTGGAAGTTACACAATCAACATGAGTGGTTTACTATCGTCCGTTGGTACATGGATTAAAAACAACTATATTGCTAACAGGTGGATCGCCTGTAGGGTTAATCCTACTGATAATACAGGATATTTTGGGTCTAGTTCTTTTAACGTACTGGCTAATTGCTCGAGCACTAATTATGGAGTAGCTCAACTTATGTGTGATAACCCTAACAAGTCTGCTCTTGTTATTGGACAGTTGGTTAGTGGCACTTGGAATTGGAAAGCCGTAACGACTACCAACATAACGTAAGGGGGTGTAAATAATGGGTTATCTTGATACATTTTGCGATTACCTGGAAGATCAGGTGAAAAACCATTCCATCTACGTGTTCGGCGCACAGGGGCAGGGCTATCCTACCATTACCGCTTCCTGGATTGCAAAGATGGAAACCACACCGAGAAACGCTGAACGTGCTATCGCGCACTGGAAGAAAGAGTGCGAACTCGGCTACGAAAAGACCTTAAAGGCTTTCGATTGTAGCGGACTTGGTATGTACGAACTTCACATTCTCTTTGGCTATCCGGACACAACGGCAGACGGTATGTTCAAGAAGTATTGCACTATCATTACAAAGGCACAGTTGAAGCGTGGAGATTGGGTAGGCAAGCGCAACTCGGTAGGCAAGGTTACACACATCGGATATGTAGTTGACGATAAACTCAACGTTATCGAAGCGAAAGGCAGAGATTACGGTGTTGTCAAACTTCCTCTCTCTCGTGGGGGTTGGAATTACTACGGCAGACCTAGTTGTTTCCGTGAAGAGATCATCAACGTATGGATCGCAACAAGACCGCTTCATAAAGGAGATAAGGGAGAGGACGTAGCAGAACTTCAAAGACACCTTATCGAGAAAGGATTTTCCTGCGGTAAGTGGGGTGACGATGGATCATACGGTGCTGCAACGGAACAGGCTGTAATGGCATATCAGAAATCGACAAAGACACTTGAAGTGGACGGTAGAGCAGGTCGCAAAACCCTTACTTCCCTCGGTGCTATTTGCAAATGGTGAGGAAAGGGGGTTGTTAATATGAATACCTATCAGATACTATGCCTGTTAGGTGTACCGAGTATTATAGGTTCGATATGGGCTTTTATGATTGCCATATTGAAAAATCAGCGTAGGGAAATGACAGCAGTTAAACTCGGATTACAGGCGGTCTTGCGAAATAGTCTTATTGAGTTGTACGACAAGTGGATGGATAGGGGCTTCGCTCCTACGCACATCAAGGACAACTATGAGAATATGTATAAACAGTATCATTCACTCGGTGCAAACGGAGTGATGGATAGTTACTATCAGAGGTTTATGGATTTACCATCGGAAAGTGAGGTATAACGTATGACAGAATTTGTATCAGTACCGGCAATCGTAGTTGTTTGTTATTTTGTTGGCATGATCGCAAAGACATTCTTCAACGAAAAAGCGGAACGTTTTATTCCGGTTGTTTGTGGTCTTTGCGGTGCGATCCTCGGCATGGTTGTGTTCTACACTATTCCCGACTTCATTGGTGCGACAAACTGGATCACAGCACTTGCTATTGGTATCGTAAGCGGACTTTCCGCTACAGGTGCTAATCAGATTTACAAACAGCTAAAAAAGGAGTAGAATAGAAATGCAGTTTATATAAACGCAACATTTCCACACACTCTTCTCTATGCACCCATCTCTCAGTATGGGTGCATTTTTATTGACAGGTCCATGATCCTGTTGTAATATATTGACACCATCTAATAACAAGGTTTAGCGTGAGTTGAACCGAAAAAGCACTTACTAGCAGCTTCTACCTAGTGGGTGCTTTTTCATGTGTTGACAAGTAATTATTTTTACTGTATTATGAGTACAACATCACGAAAGGAGAGTTGGAAATGGATAAGAAATTGTTTGATGATGTTACAGAAAAACTCAAAGAGAACAACCTTACGTACAAGTGGCTTCTGTGCATTTTACAGAGCAAGGGATTGAACGTAAGCACGGTATCTCTTAGCAAGTGGGTACACGGTGTGCAGATCGCACAGACAGCATACGAAGCGCACGACCTTTCTATTAAGATCATCAACCTGTATGTAAAATCATTTGTGAAGAAAGTGGGGAATATGTAAGATGTGGTGGATCATTGGTATTTTTGTTGGACTTTGTGCCTTAGTTGAGGGTGTGTATCTGTTTCTTCTGCATGGATGCTATAAGGAAGTGGACCGTCAGACTAAAGAACGTATCGATAAGCTCTATCGTGACGATCTCGATTTTGATTTTGATGTTGAGGTTGATAAGGTAAGGTTCGGTGATGAAGCGTGACAGCTCCATGTTATAAGTGTGAGGATCGGTGTCCTGCTTGCCATGACCGGTGCGAGAAGTACAAAGGGTGGAAAGCTATTGAGGAAAAGAAGAAAGAATACGTTGACAGCAGATACACCGAGAGTGACGAGTTCATTATCGCTAACGTGAAGAAACAGCAAAGGAGAAGAAGGAAATGAGCAATTACAAGAGTGCTTCTGAGTTTGAAGAAACGGTAGCCGAGATTTTAGGTGAACATGGATTTTGGGCTACGGTGATCCCGAAAGGGAAAGACGGTTCGCAACCTGCTGATATTATTGCGGTGAACCGAAAAGGCATCCATCTGATCGATGCAAAGTTATGTGACGGTGCAAGGTTTAAGTTCAACCGGATGGAAGATAACCAACTGTCTGCTATGGATATGATCGCAGACAAAGCGAACGGAAGAGGGTGGTTCGCACTAGGCTATCCAGGCAATAAGATATACATGGTCGAGAAGTTCAAGTTATGTATGCTTCGTGATGCAGGTGCAAAGTCTATCGGCAACGTGCCGGACAGTTTGAGAATCGAGGGATGGCTACGTGAACATTCTGATAACTAACAAGATCAAGATAGAGAACCCCACCCCTGGATTTCGGCATTTCGTACAGAGAGAGTACACTATCGATAACCCCGAGTACATTACAAGAGTACGTCTGAACAAGTGGCTAGGCGATACACCGAAGAAGTTGAAACTATACGAAGAGTACGATAATACTATCCTTCTTCCGTATGGATGTTTACAGGCATTGTATGTGTATCTGATCCATTGTGAGGACCTTACCAAAGTACAGACCTCTTCGCTTCTGAACGTACACGCTACAGCAGATTGGGAAGGTAACACGATCATCCCGAGAGATTATCAGAGGGTAGCGGTCAACGCTATGTACTTCCACAAGTTCGGTATTCTGAAAGCACCGTGTTCTTCCGGCAAGACAGTTATGGGGCATTTGCTTGCGCAAAAAACAGGCATGAGGACATTGTGGCTTACACACACCAAAGCGTTACTGAATCAGAGCAAAGCGGTCGGGGAAATGATACTCGGGAAGGGTGATCGTGTAGGTACTATTACAGATGGGAAAGTAAATCCTGGACGGACGATCACTTATGCAACGGTACAGACAATGGCAAAACTTGATCCTAAGACGTATCGAGATCAATATAACTGCGTAATTTGTGATGAATGTCACAGGGTTTCTAAAAGTGCTACGTCATATACGCAATTCTCGTGGGTTCTAAACAATGTTGCAGCAGAGTACAAGTATGGACTTTCCGCTACACCGGAAACAAAAAATGGCTATGGAAAGTCGGTAATGTGCAATATAGGTGATATTAAGTATGAGATACCGCAAGATGAATTGGAAGAACAGGGAACAATTATGCCGGTGGATATTTACGTTATCAATACAGAATGGGCTTATCCAAAACAAGCGTTCAAGTCTGATGGGGTACTGAATTTCAATAAAGCGGTCCATTATCTTCACAAAAACAAAGAGAGAAACGATCTCATTGTTTCTTTAATAGATGATAGACCTACACTTATTCTTTCGGATAATATAGACCACCTGTGTTATATCGCAAATGAACTATCGGAAGAACAACAGGCTACGGCTTGCCTTGTATCTACCACGCACGATGAAGAGGTCCTTACGGCAGACATACTTTGTAAACATACCTCGAAAGCGGTTGCGGAGTACATAGATAAGATGCGATCCGGAGAACTGAATATCATGTTTGCTACATATCAGCTTGCGAAAGAAGGGTTGAATATCCCTCGGTTAGAACAGGTTATTTTTGCCTTTCCTGCGGTCGATGAAAACATCATAACTCAGAGTGTCGGAAGGGTAGCACGTTGCGCAGAGGACAAGGAAACGGCTGTATGCTACGATCTCGTAGATAAGCCTACGTGGTTTCAAAAACATTGGAGAGAGCGGAAGAAGCTCTACAACAAAAATGGTAACAAAATCGTAATTTAAGGTATTGACATTAGTAAAGATAATTACTATACTAAAAACAAATTCACAAGAAAAGAGGAATGAACAATGGCAGAAGAAAAAAAGAAAAACATTTATCAGCGTTTGATGCAGGCACGTACTGACTTCGCAAAGAAGAACATTCAGCCGAGCGGTTACAATGCACATCTGAACTTTGACTACCTGGAATTGAAAGACATTATTCCGGTAGCAAATACGGTGATGCAGGACAACAACATCATGCTTATTGTCGATTTCACGAGTGTGGAGTGTGTTGGTAAGGTAATCGATCTTGACGGCGAGGAAGAACCTATTGTTTTTTCTATTCCTTTCCCCGATCCTACAAAGGATGCGGAACGTCTGAAACTTAACGTTGTTGCCATGACCGGAGCGCAAGTGACTTACCTTCGCAGATATATGTATATGTTGGTACTCGACATTACGATCAATGACGAGGTAGATGCGGATGGTGACGAAACACCGGTTGTGAAACCTGCGGTCAAGTCCACACCTAACAAGTCGGTAAAGAATCCCGAGAAGAAAGCTGAGAAGCCTGCGGTCAAGGCAAAGGTAGTCGTATCTTCCGAGAAGAAAGCACCACCTACACCCGAGAAGAGAGCCGAGATCAAGAAAGAGCTTACGGCTGCGGATGGCAAGGCAGACGAACTTCAACTTCAAACCCTTAAAGCTCTTATGATGCGTTGGGTAAACGAAGTACCGTCTGATAAGGAAATGGCTACGGCTATCATGGTTAAGACAAACGCTTTTGAAACCTGCACAAGAAAAGATGCGGAAGAACTTATTGACGTAATCAATAAGAAGATCGCAGAAGGAACGAAGAAAGGATAACATGACATGAAGAACATCAAGTTTGAGGACGGGAAGGTATATCTCCTGGATATACCGAAGAAATTCAAGAAGATCACCGGCACACGGTTTGGTGCGGTATTAGATGCTAATAAATGGCAGACACCATTCCAGGCATGGTGCGAGATCACTAAAGCATGGTGCAAGCCTTTCGATGGAAGCATCTATACGGAAGCAGGTAAGGTAATCGAGGATAAACAGATCACATGGTTTTCTCGGTATCTTCCTGTGGTCCGTCCGGAAGATATTTATGGCAAGGGGTTCTTTGAAAAGACCTACGGTGACTTTTTCAAGGATGATCCTATCTTCGGTGGTATGTGGGATAGTTTGGTAGGCACGAAAGAAGAGCCGACAGGTGTAATCGAGTGCAAGACTACTAAACGATCCGAGGATTGGGAAGATGATGTGCCGGAGTATTACGCACTACAGGCTTCGCTTTATGCCTATGAGAAGGGGCTTGATGATGTGTATATGATCGTCACTTTCTTGGACGAGGGTGACTATGAGAACCCCGAAGCATTTGAGTGTTCGGCAGAGAACACCACCTATGTTCATTTCAAGGTTTCCGAGCGTTATCCGCATTTTCAAAAGTGTATCGATTACTGCACCGATTGGTGGAACAGACACGTTCTGACAGGCATTTCACCTGCGTATGACGAGAAAGCAGACAAGGAATACCTGGATGCGTTGAGAACTACGGTAGTCACGGAAGATACCGATTTCAACGTATTACTGGAAGAAGCAGAAGCCCTGTATGCGCACATCGAAGAGGTTAAAGCTACGATCTCCAAAGACGAGAAACGTCTGAAAGAGATTGAGGGGATGTTTAAGAAGTTCGCTATTGAACATGAAGAAGAAGGACAGGAAAAGTCCGTATTTAAGGGCAACGGTATGAGTTGGGTAGTTTCCCGATCCGAGAAGCAGACACTTGATACGGACCGTCTGAAAAAAGAGGGTATCTACGACAACTACCTCAAATCTGAAATTTCATATACAATAAGAAAAACTGTAAATAAGGATGGTGAAAGCAAATGAAGATTCGTGTTGGTACAAAGTATGAAGGCATGAGTTCCGGCAGGCTTGAAGATGGAGATTATGAACTTCAAATCGTGGACGTTCAGAGTACCAAAGGTCGGGTGAACATGACGTTCAAGACATCTACCGGCAAGGAAGTTTACAAGACGTTCTTCCTGTTGGATCGTGACGGTAAGACGGTAAACGAGAAAGGCATGAGAGAACTTTCCGACTACGTTACTACCGCTATGCAGGTCAACGAAGAAGAGGTTGAGGTCGATGTTAAGAACGCATTGGGGTTTTATCTGCTGTGCTATGTGAAGAACGCTCAGTACACAAAAAAAGACACCGGTGAGGTTAAGAAGGTGTATAACGTGTATTCCCCTAGACGTTGTGATGGGTTCTCTGATGGTACAGAATCGCTCTACGATACCTCTGCGGTAAATGAGGAAGAGTACGAAGATGATCCGGCAGCAGAAGCAGATGCGGACGATGATCTTCCGTTCGACACAAACATCGGAAATGACGACACCGAGGACGGTGGGGATATTCTTTCTCGCCTGGGTGTATAATAAAGGAGAAGTGTATGTTAAGGAGAAGATTAAAGTGGTGGTTTACTCGGGGCAAGCATTGTCCTAAGTGTTGTCTGTTTTGCAGGCACTTCAAAGATTGCGAAAATGTTATCTGAAAGGGGGTAAGACTATGCCGACACCGAAGTTTGTAGATGATAAGATCACATATATGCTGAAAACATTCGATGGATCGTATGTACAGGGTACAATGCATAAATCCGAAGCAAATGTATTCTTATCTAATGCAAAAGCAGATCATTCCGTACCTGGGTTCGAGCTTGTGAACGGTCCGTACCTGTTCGAAACAGAAGAGATCGTCTTAAAGCTCAAGAAGAGCAAGAGGGAAACGAAAGATGAAGCCGATAAATAAGTGGAAACGTGAATGGTTTACAAGAGATATGCCGTTGGGGGAAGGAACACCCCTAACGGCTTCTTTTGAACTATATGATAGTGAAGTGATTGGTATTCACCTTGCTTGTTGTTTTGATGGGGCTATGATCCTCAATGACGCTCTGCGGATCATCGTACATTTCCGGTCACGGACAGAATATGACGAAACAGGGAAAGGCATTTATATTCTAGTCAAAGGTGAAATGCCGTACTTTGACGGGTTTGAGGGGTTAAAGATAGATACTTACTATTTGACCGGCAGAACCATAGTGTATGACGAGATCATAGAGAACCAGGAAGCGTTGGAATGGTTTCTGAATGAATATGGTTTCTTCCTACGTGATCTACCGGAAATGTACGATGATACAAAGTATTACCGACAGGTAACAATGGATGGTGATATATTGAAGATCACCGTTCAGAACATAAAGAAAGGCGCACGGCACAAGACGTTGTTATCGTATGGTGGACGTTTGTTAAGTGAGGGGTATAGCATGGATCATGTAGAAGTGAAGATGTACGACTTCAATATGTTGTACTGCGTACCACCGTTGCCTTTTGACGACTTTCAAGGTATAGTAAAGAGTGTAAAGAAGTATTCACAGGAGAGGGATGGTGAGGAGAATGACTAGACTAATTGATGCAGATGCTTTTAAGAAAGTTTTATCAGAACACGAAATGAAACATGATAAAAGAAGAAGTTTCAATGATTATGATTGTGGTGCTGCAAACGCTTATGAATACGCAGGTGACTTGCTCGATGAGATGCCAACAATAGAGCTACCGCACGGCGAGTGGATAGATACAACTGGAAACAATGATTTTGTTTGTTCGGTTTGTAAACACAAAGCACAAATAGGGTGCATTGAATACTGCGGAAAT
>OCTX012258028.1_pt1 | contig 17528 bp, 8 predicted proteins | sample 1539691 | NCBI WGS metagenome assembly OCTX01 (sample SAMN02144231, study PRJEB22623) | gut metagenome | biome: sheep rumen | host: Ovis aries | place: New Zealand | reverse complement strand
CTTATAATAAATCTCTTCAGGAGTATAGCGGCGGAAATAGTCATCAATCTTCTTGATGAAGTAGTCTTTGACACTTATCTTTTCAGATTTTGGATTGGTAGAATCAGACGGAATCTTGTCGGCTGCCATCTTCCAAATATCTTCAAACCAAGAACAAACCTCTTTGTAATCCTTGTCACTCAACTTAACCGGGTCACCCATTGTCAGTTCAATATTTGACGTGGTTTTCAAGCCAAGACCTGCATCCGTAAGGTTGCTACTGCCCGTTAGGTAAAAACTATCATTCTTTGGATTGTTGTTCTTGAACATGTATGCCTTTGCATGACAAAAAGCATTAACGATGGCCTTAACCTGAACAGAGTTGCGCTGCAAGAAAGCTTTGGCATCACGAGCATACTCATCAAGGTTGAGAGTTGTCTCTATGCCCATATCGCCATTCAGTAAGTCTATGATGTGATTCTTATCCTCTTCCTGCATGACCATTTCAGAAGACACAATACGGAACACGTCTTTCTCTGGCAATTCATGATAGAGTTTACTAAGAGCCCGAATGGTAAAATATCCAGTAACAATATCCATGTTACCTACCTGTTCAGACGATTTTCCTGAGAATTCATTGATAAAATCCCATACAGTAACGATATTGAATCCTGAATCAGGGTATCTGTTCGTCTTGTTATCTATAAGCATATGTGTATCAATACACGAAACTCCCAGCGCAGTGTCTCGACAGGCGACCAAACCTTTTGTTACACTACGAGGGAGCTCTATTATGTTTTTGCCTATTGGCTGGTGGTCTTTGTCGAGCAATATCCATTCGTCTCTTTTAAGACGACGGATATTTGGCTACAAAGGTACATTTTTTCTTGTAAAAACCACCTCATTATAAAATAAAAGTTGACTTTTTGTGTGCGTTTTTTCATTTTGTTTAGCAAAAACAAGTAAAAATGGCCTTGTCAACTACCGACGTTTCCAACGAAGCGAGGTATATTTGTGTCGTTGCTTCTGAGTCATGTCCCATTCCTTCGCAAAATCTCCGAACTGCCAAACGATTCGGAGAAAAAACTTTATCGTATCCTTCGTTTCAATGTTTCTGGATTCATTCGGGTGTCCCAAATGTCAACGATGTGTACGATGTTCGAAGATGGATAGTAACTATATATTAGCATCCAGCTCGTCCATGTCGGCCTCGATTTCAGCCACCCGTTGCTCGAACACATCCGGGTCATCGGAGCAAGTGGGCGGGTTGGTCTTAGTAAACAGCCGGGTTGAGCCTGGCAAACCGCCGGTTTGGTCGGACCTCCCGTCCGTCCTCTGAAACGCCGATGGATAAAGGGTTTTGAGGTTTTGAGACCTCCCGTATCGAAACCCCTTTCTACAAAGGCATTTCGGAAGAAAACGGGAGGGTGGGAGGTCTTTTTCTGCCGCGCTATGCAATAAAAAGGGCGTTGAGGCCGTTATTGAGAATGTATTAATACAAAAAAGGAGACATCATGATAGAATACATCAAGGGCGAGCTGACCGAGCTGACGCCTGCGTACGCTACGGTGGAAGCCGCCGGAGTGGGGTACGGTCTGAACATATCGCTGAACACGTTCACGGCCATCCAGGGCAAGAAGGAGGTGAAGCTCTATGCCTATGAGGCCATACGCGAAGATGCCTACGTGCTCTACGGCTTTGCTAACAGGAAGGAACGCGAGATGTTCGAGCTGCTCATCACCGTCAGCGGGGTGGGTACGAACACGGCGCGGATGATGCTCTCGAGCCTGAGCGTCAGCGAGCTCTGCAACGCCATCTCGACGGGCAACGCCAAGCTCATACAGAGTGCCAAGGGCGTGGGCAAGATGACGGCCCAGCGCATCATCGTCGACCTGCGCGACAAGATTGTGGCTCTGGGCATTACCGACGAGATTCCCGCCGGCGGCGCGATGCAGGCGCCGGTTGACAACGCCGTGCGCGATGAGGCCGTGGCCGCCCTGACGATGCTGGGCTTCTCGCCCGCCCCGACGCAGAAGGTGGTGGTGAAGATTCTGCAAGATCAGCCCGAGCTGCCTGTTGAGCAGGTGGTGAAGCTGGCGCTGAAGCAGATTAAGTAAGGGACCCACCCCCGGCCCCTCCAGACCCTCCCCCGGCCCCTCCCTGTGAGGGAGGGGAGTAGTATGTAAAGAGAAAGAATAAGACTAAGAATGAACAAGGACTATATATATAAAATATGTAAGGCGACAAGACGGTACACTTCCCGTGGGAGTGTGCTCTATCTTGTGCTGTTCCTGTTCATTGCCGTCTCGCTGTTTGCTACGCCCCCGCAGGACGATAACCGCAGGCGCCAGCCGCAGCGCACCCAGCCGCAGCAGGGTAATAACACCCCTCCCTCACAGGGAGGGGCCGGGGGAGGGTCTGCTGGGGCCGGGGGTGGGTCTGTTAGGTCCGTCAAGGCCCAGCCCAAGCTGGAGGTCGAGGACGAGAGCATTCCCGACTCGCTGCTGAACGCCCGCTGGAAGATACAGCGTACGGCGCCGGTGGTGACCGAGGACCTCGACTCGGCGGTCATCGACCTGAGGATGCCTGAGAACATCAAGCAGCAGGCCGAGTACAACGACTCGCTGAACCTCTACTTCGTCGGTTCGAAGATGGGCGACGGCTACCTGAGCGCCCCCATCCTGATGACCCCCGAAGAGTATCTGAAGTGGAGCGAGCGCCAGAGTCGCCAGACCTTCTTCAAGAGCAAGAACGCCGAGGCCGTGAAGACGCAGGGCAAGGAGAAGTTCTCGTTCACCGACATGCACTTCGACCTCGGTCCGGCTGAGAAAATCTTCGGCCCGGGCGGCGTTCGCGTGAAGACGCAGGGAACGGCCGAGCTGAAGCTGGGCGCCACGCTGAAGAACATCGACAACCCCTCGCTGCCCATCCGTAACCGCAAGACGACGAACTTCGACTTCGACGAGAAGATCAATATCTCGGCCAACGCCAAGGTGGGCGACAAGATGAACTTCAACTTCAACTACAACACCGACGCCACCTTCGACTTCGACACGCAGAACCTGAAGCTGAAGTACGACGGCAAGGAGGACGAGATCATCAAGCTCGTCGAGGCGGGCAACATCTCGTTTCCCACCAACAACTCGCTGGTCAAGGGTGCCAGCAGCCTGTTCGGCATACGCACCGACCTGCAGTTCGGCAAGCTGAAGCTGCAGACGGTGGTGTCGCAGAAGAAGTCGACCACAAAGAGCGTCTCGAGCAAGGGCGGCACGCAGACGGCGCCCTTCGAGATTGACGCCGCCGACTACGAGGAGAACCGCCACTTCTTCCTGGCCCACTACTTCCGCCAGAACTACGACCGCGCCATGGCGAGCCTGCCCAACCTGACCACGGGCGTGAAGATAAACCGCGTTGAGGTGTGGGTGACCAATAAGACGTCGAACACCAACAACACCCGTAACATCGTGGCCTTCACCGACCTGGGCGAGAGCCAGCGGCTGTCGAATCCCCGCTGGACGGGCGGCGGCGAGACGGTGCCGAGCAACCTCTCGAACGACGTCTACACGACGCTGGTGAGCCGCGTTGACTCCGCCTCGCGCGGCGTCGACGCCGTCAGCACGGCCTTGGAGGGCATCAGCGGCATCAAGGGCGGCGTCGACTTCGAGAAGCTGGCCTCGGCCCGCCTGCTGTCATCGTCGGAGTACACGCTGAACGACGCCATGGGCTACATCACGCTGAAGACGGGGCTGCAGACCGACCAGGTGCTGGCCGTGGCCTATGAGTACACCTACGCCGGTCGCACTTACCAGGTGGGTGAGTTTGCCAGCGACCTGACCGACACGAAGAAGTGCCTCTTCGTGAAGTCGCTGAAGAACACGTCGAACAGTCCGGCGCAGGGCAACTGGGACCTGATGATGAAGAACGTGTACTACCTGGCCTCGAACGTCGAGAGAGAGAAGTTCCGCCTCGACATCAAGTACCAGAGCGACACGGCGGGCGTCTACCTGAGCTATCTGCCCGAGGAGAAGCTGAAGTCGCAGACGCTGCTGAAGATGCTGGGCTGCGACCGCTTGGACAACAACATGAAGCCGCACGCCAACGGCCAGTTTGACTTCGTGCAGGGCTACACCGTGCAGAACGGCCGGGTGTTCCTGCCTGCCGCCGAGCCCTTCGGCGACTACCTGCGCAGCAGGCTCGAAGCCGCCGGCCTGAGCAGCCTGGCCGACAAGTATGTGTTCGACCAGCTGTACGACTCGACGAAGACCATAGCCAAGCAGACGGCCGAGAAGGACAAGTTCATCATGTCGGGCCAGTTCAAGGGCTCGAGTGCCAACGTCATCTCGCTCGGGGCCTACAACGTGCCTCAGGGCTCGGTGACGGTGACGGCCAACGGCGTCGAGCTGCACGAGGGTTCGGACTACACCGTCGACTACTCAGCCGGCGAGGTGACCATCATCAACCAGAGCCTGCTCGACACGCAGCCCAATATCAGCGCCAGCTTCGAGTCGAACACCGACTACGGCATGCAGCGCAAGACGATGCTCGGCGTCAACTGGGAGTACGACTTCTCGAAGGACTTCATTCTCGGCGGTACGCTGATGCACCTCTCCGAGCAGGCCCTGACCACGAAGGTGACGATGGGCGAGGAGCCGCTGAACAACACCCTCTGGGGACTGAACCTGAACTGGAAGAAGGAGTCGCAGTGGCTTACCAACATGCTCGACAAGATACCCTTCCTGCACGTCACCCAGCCCTCGCAGATACGGCTCTCGGGCGAGTTTGCACAACTCATAGCCGGGCGCGCCAGCGGCACGCAGGACAACGCCTCGTATCTGGACGACTTCGAGAACACCAAGAACCTCATCTCGGTGAAGGACCCGAAGGCCTGGACGCTGTCGAGCGTGCCTTCGATGATGGCCGAGTCGGCCGACAAGACGGGCGTCACGTCGGGCTTCGGGCGTGCGCTGCTGTCGTGGTACTACGTCGACCAGCTGTTCACCAACCGCTCGTCGAGCCTGACGCCGGGCCACATCAAGAGCGACCTCGAGCAGCTCTCTGACCACCGCGTGCGCGAGGTCTATATCAAGGAGCTGTACCCCAACCGCGACCAGTCGAACTACAACGGTGCCACGTCGAAGCTCGAGACGCTCAACCTGGCCTACTACCCCCAGGAGCGCGGCCCCTACAACCTGACCACACAGTTCAACGCCGACGGCACGCTGACGAACCCTGCCGCGAAGTGGGGCGGCATGATGCGCCGCCTCGACACCAACGACTTCGAGCAGGCCAACATCGAGTACCTGGAGTTCTGGCTCATGGACCCCTTCATCTACCAGCGCCGCGCCGGCACCGCGTCGCAGTATGCCGGCGACCTCTACATCAACCTCGGCGAGGTGAGCGAGGACGTGCTGCGCGACGGCAAGAAGTTCTACGAGAGCGGCATGCCCGTCGACGGCACCAGCGCGTTCAGCACGACGCAGTGGGGCAAGATACCCGAGCAGCCCTCGCAGACCTACGCCTTCGCCACGACCACCGGCTCGCGCGCCCTCCAGGATGTCGGTCTGAACGGACTCAACGACGACGAGGAGCGCCAGTACGGCGCCTACAAGGAGTGGCTCGACCAGGTGGCCACCATCGTCAAGAACGACTCGCTGCTCGAGGCCTGGCGCCAGGACCCCGCCGGCGACGACTACCACTACTACCGCGGCTCAGACTTCGACGAGCGGCAGACCAGCATCATGGACCGCTACAAGCGCATCAACAACCCGCAGGGCAACTCGCCCGACACTGACAACCGCACGGAGTCGTACGACACCAGCTACAAGACGGGCCCCGACGTGGAGGACATCAACCAGGACTTCACCCTCAACGAGTATGAGCGCTACTTCCAGTACCGCGTCCGCATCAGCGACGACGAGCTGCAGGCCTACAACAACGGCACGGCCTCCGACAGCTACATCACCGACCGCCGCGACAGCTACGTCAAGCTGCGCAACGGCGACTCAATCACCGTGCGCTGGTACCAGTTCCGCATACCGCTGGCCGAGTGCCGCGACCGCGTGGGCTCGATCAGCGACTTCACCTCCATCCGCTTCATGCGTATGTTCCTCACCGGCTTCGAGAAGCCCATCGTGCTGCGCTTCGGAAGCCTCGACCTCGTGCGCGGCGAGTGGCGCCAGTACAAGCAGAGCCTGCAGACGGCCGCCGGGGCCGAGACGGGAACGCTGGAGATGAGCGCCGTCAACATTGAGGAGAGCACCGACCGACAGCCCGTGGCCTACACCCTGCCGCCGGGCATCAGCCGCGCCACCGACCCCAACCAGCCGCAGCTCGTCGAGAACAACGAGCAGGCCCTCTGCCTGACCGTCCGCAACCTGAGCCAGGGCGAGTCGAAGGCCGTCTACAAGAACCTGAACTACGACCTGCGCCAGTACAAGCGGCTGCAGATGTTCGTCCACGCCAACCACCTGCTGCCCAACGCCACCAACCTGCAGGACGACCAGCTGGCCGTCTTCATCCGTCTGGGCAGCGACTACAAGAACAACTACTACGAGTACGAGATACCGCTGAAGCTGACCCCCGAGGGCCGCTACTCGTGGCTGTCGGCCGGCGACCGCTCGAAGGTGTGGCCCGCCGAGAACATGCTCGACGTGGACATCAGCGTCTTCACCCGTATCAAGAAGGCGCGCAACAAGGCCAGGAGCGAGGGCCGCACCAACTACAACCAGCTCTTCTCGCAGTACGACGACGACCGCCCCAACAACAAGGTGAGCGTCATGGGTAACCCCAGCCTGGGCCAGGTCAAGACGATGGTCATCGGCGTGCGCAACCTGTCGAGCACGCAGAAGTCGGGCGAGGTGTGGGTCAACGAGCTGCGCCTGCGCGAGTTTAACAACGAGGGCGGCTGGGCCGCCTCGGGCGCTCTGAACGTGCAGCTCTCAGACTTCGGCACCGTCGACCTTATCGGCCGCTACATGACCGACGGCTTCGGTGGGCTCGAGGAGAACGTCATGCAGCGCTCGAACGAGAACCGCATGGCATACTCGGTGACGGCCAACCTCGAACTGGGCAAGTTCTTCCCCGACAAGGCCCAGGTGAGCATGCCCCTGTACTACAGCGTGGCGAAAGACGAGGTGAGGCCGAAGTACAACCCGCTGGACACCGACCTGGAACTCGACGAGGCCCTCGACGCCATGAGCGACCACGAGCGCGACTCCGTGGAGTCGATAGCCGTCAGCCGTCAGCTGACGCGCAACTTCTCGCTGCAGAACGTCCGCGTGGGCATCAAGAACAAGCGCCACCCCATGCCCTACGACCCCGCCAACTTCTCGTTCACCTACAGCCACAGCCACAGCCACACCACCGGCGAGACCACCGTCTACGAAAACGTTGACCGCTGGCACGGCGGACTGTCGTACAACTACTCGCCTGTCTACAAGACGTGGGAGCCGTTCAAGAAGCTCAAGGGCAAGTCGAAGTGGCTCAATTTCCCGAAAGCCCTCGGGCTGAACTACCTGCCGCAGACCATCGCCTTCAACAGCGACCTGACGCGCGACTACAGCGAGCTGCAGGAGCGCGACCTCGAGAACACCGAGAACCCCAACCTGCCGCTGACGTTCAACGAGCAGTTCCTCTGGAACCGCGACTTCCAGATGCGCTGGGACCTGACGAAGAACCTGCACATGAACTTCCAGTCGGCCACCCGCGCACAGATTGAGGAGCCCTATACGCCCATCAACAAGGACCTCTACCCCGAGCGCTACACCGCCTGGAAGGACTCCGTGAAGCAGAGCATCCTGCACTGGGGCGAGCCCCTCGACTACCAGCAGACGTTCACCGCCTCCTACCAGCTGCCGCTGAACAAGCTGCCCATCTTCGACTGGCTGAACAGCGACGCCTCCTACAACGCCAACTACTCATGGGTGCGCGGCACCGAGATGGACGACGGCCGCTCGCTGGGCAACATCATCACCTCGAAGCGCAACCTGAACCTCAACGGGGCGCTGAACCTCGAGACCCTCTACAACCACTCGCCCTTCCTGAAGAAGGTGAACGAGCGCTTCAAGAAGGCGCCCGCCAAGAAGACCGAAAAGAAGTCGAAGAAGAAGGCGACGGAAAAGGCCGACAAGGACGCCCAGTCAGGCCAGGACGGCCAGGACGCCGAGAAGGCCCGCAAGGACGACGCCAAGGAGGAGAAGGCCCTGCCCAAGAACAAGAACACCTTCCAGAAGGAGATCACCCTGGCGCCCGACACGACGATGACCATCCAGCACGGCAAGAAGTCGAAGCGCCTGCTCGTCTCGGCCCGTGGCCAGGACGGCCGCCAGGTGAAGCTGAAGTGGAAGGTGAAGGACGACAACAGCATCACCGTCAAGCTGCCGAAGGACCTGGCCGCCAAGCTGCGCCACGACCCCAGCGACTCGACGGCCACCGACTCGCTGCTGAAGCTGAAGCTCAGCGTGCTGCCCAAGGAGCCGCTCGACAAGCAGTGGTGGTACAACCCCGCACAGCAGCTGAGCCGACTGCTGATGATGGTGCGCTCGATAAACATCAGCTATCGTAACTCGCGCGACATGACGCTGCCGGGATTCCTGCCCAACGTGGGCGACGCCTTCGGACAGCGCACGGGCAGCGTGCTCTCGCCGGGACTCGACTTCGCCTTCGGACTGGCCGGCGACGACTATCTCGACAAGGCGGCCCGCAACGGCTGGCTGATGACCGACCAGGTGGCCACGCCCTTCACCTCGTCGCTCAACGAGGACCTGCAGCTGCGCGCCACGCTCGAGCCCCTGCGCGACCTGAAGATCGAGCTCAACGCCTCGCGCACGATGACCCGCGCCCAGAGCGTGCAGTATATGTACGAGGGGTCGCCGACCACGCGCAGCGGTTCGTTCAACATGACCACCGTCTCGCTCGGCTCGGCCTTCGAGCCTACCGGCGACGCCACCTCGGGCTACTCGTCGGCGACGTTCGACAAGTTCTGCCGGCTCATACCCGTTTACCAGGCCCGCGTGCAGGCCCAGTATGCCGGCGTGCCCGCCTCGGTGGGGCCTGTGGGCCAGTATTCGGCCGACGTCCTCGTGCCGGCCTTCCTCGACGCCTACACCAGCAGCTCGGGCGGCTCGCTCGACCTCTTCCCGGCACTGACGCGCCTGCTGCCCAACTGGACCGTGCGCTACAGCGGCCTGTCGAAGATTCCCTGGCTGGCCGACCACTTCAAGAGCGTCAACATCAACCACACCTACAAGTCGGTGTTTGCCATCAACTCGTACTTCAGCTTCTCGTCGTGGTTCGAGTATATGGGCGAGCTCGGCTTCGTCAGCGGTGCCGACGGCTCGCTGTCGGCCTCGTCGATGTATAACATCTCGACCGTCAGCATCAACGAGAACTTCTCGCCCCTGCTCGGTGTCGACGTCACGCTGCAGAACAACATGACCGTCAAGCTGGAGTACCGCACGTCGCGCGTGCTGAACCTCTCGATGACCAGCGTCCAGCTGAACGAGCAGCGCTCCAACGACTGGGTCATCGGCCTGGGCTACAAGATCAGCGACTTCAAGCTGAACCTCTTCGGCGGCAAGGGCAGCCGCAAGATCAAGAAGGCCCAGAACCGCAAGGGTGCCCAGGCCAACGATAATTCTAATAAAAGTCAATCCAGTCAATCCAGCAGAACCAACTCCAAGGGCGTGAACCACGACCTGAACCTGCGCGCCGACTTCTCGCTGCGCTCCCAGGCTGCCATCACCCGCGACATTGCCAGCGGCGTGTCGTCGGCCAGCAGTGGCAACTCGGCGCTGAAGTTCTCGCTTGCCGCCGACTACACGCTGAGCCGTCTGCTCACCCTGACGTTCTACTATGACCGCCAGACCAACACGCCGCTGCTCTCGGCCAGCTCGTACCCCACGACCACCCGTGACTTCGGACTGTCGCTGAAGTTCTCGCTGACGAGGTAAGGGGTTTAGTGTTTTTAGGAGTTTAGCTATTTGTCGTAAGCGTGAACGGGGTAGTCGGTGGTGAAGTGCAGTCCGCGGCACTCCTTGCGCTCGAGCGCCCAACGGGTGATGAGGTAGCCCACGTTGATCATGTTACGCAGTTCGCAGATGTCGCGGCTGGCCTTGACGCGCTTGAACAGGCGCTCGGTCTCCTCGTAGAGCATGTCGAGGCGGTCCCAGGCGCGGTGCAGGCGCAGGTCGCTGCGCACGATGCCCACGTAGTTCGACATGATCTGGTTCACCTCGCGTACCGACTGCGTGATGAGCACCTTCTCCTCGTTGGTCATCGTGCCCTCGTCGTTCCATTCCGGCACGCGCTCGTTGAAGTCGTAGAGGTCGACGTGCTGCAGCGAGTCGCGGGCGGCGGCGTCGGCGTAGACCACGGCCTCGATGAGTGAGTTCGAGGCCAGTCGGTTGCCGCCGTGCAGCCCCGTACACGAGCACTCGCCGAGGGCGTAGAGGCGCTCGATTGACGACTGTCCGTTAAGGTCGACCTTGATGCCGCCGCACATGTAGTGGGCCGCCGGGCGGACGGGGATGTAGTCCTGGGTGATGTCGATGCCCATCGACAGGCACTTCTGGTAGATGTTCGGGAAGTGTCGGCGCGTCTCGTCGGCGGGCTTGTGGGTCACGTCCAGACAGACGTGGTCGATACCGTGAATCTTCATCTCCTTATCAATGGCGCGGGCCACGATGTCGCGCGGTGCCAGCGACAGCCGCTCGTCGTATTTCTCCATGAAGGTCTCGCCGTTGGGCAGCTTCAGTATGCCGCCGTAGCCGCGCATGGCCTCGGTGATGAGGTAGGCGGGGTGGGTCTCCCTCGGGTTGTGGAGCACCGTCGGGTGGAACTGTACGAACTCCATGTCGGCCACCGTGCCCTTGGCGCGATAGACCATGGCAATGCCGTCGCCGGTGGCAATGACGGGGTTCGAGGTGGTCATGTAGACGGCACCGCAGCCGCCGGTACACATGACGGTCATCTTCGAGAGGTAGGTGTCCACCTTTCCCGTCTCGGGGTTCAGCACGTAGGCTCCGTAGCACTGTATGTGGGGCGAGCGGCGGGTCACGCGGACGCCGAGGTGGTGCTGCGTGATGATCTCTACGGCGAAGTGGTTCTCCTTCACGGTGATGCCGGGGTTGCTGCGCACGGCCTCCATCAGTCCGCGCTGAATCTCGGCGCCCGTGTCGTCGGCGTGGTGTAGTATGCGGAACTCCGAGTGGCCGCCCTCGCGGTGCAGGTCGAACGAGCCGTCGTCGCGGCGGTCGAAGTTGACGCCCCAGTCCACCAGCTCCTTAATCTGCGCCGGAGCCTGGCGCACCACCTGCTCAACGGCCTGACGGTCAGAGATGTAGTCGCCGGCAATCATCGTGTCCTCGATGTGCTTGTCGAAGTTGTCGACGGCCATGTTAGTCACTGATGCCACACCGCCCTGGGCGAACGAGGTGTTGGCCTCGTCGAGCGATGTCTTGCAGATCATGCACACGCTGCCCTTTTTAGCCCGGGCAACCTTCAGGGCGTAACTCATGCCGGCTACACCGGCACCGATAACGAGGAAATCGTATTTGTAAACCATAAAATTCTTGTTTGACGCTGCAAAGATAATAATTTTTTGTATCTTTGCAGACGAAATGAAGCATTTTTTGTTATTTGTACTCGCTTTTTTCCTTTGCACGACAAAGGCAGCGGCCCAGACGGAAGTCATTGCGGCCGATACGACTTGGACCGACACGCGCCCCTGGACCGAGCGGCTCAGGGCGCGGCTCGACTCGGTGTTAGCCTCGCCGCTGCTCGAGACCACACAGATAGGATTCATGGTCTACGACCTGACGGCCGACTCCGTGCTCTACACACGCGGCCACCGGCAGCGGCTGCGCCCGGCGTCGACCATGAAACTGCTGACGGCCATCACCGCCCTCGACCGCCTGGGCGCCGACTATCAGCTGCGCACCCAGCTCTACATCACCGGCCGCATAGCCGGGCGCACGCTGATAGGCAATGTCGTCTGCGTGGGCGGCATGGACCCCATGTTCGACCGCACCGACATGCAGGCCTTCGTCAGCCAGCTGCGCCAGCAGGGCATCGACGCCATACAGGGCCGCATCGTGGCCGACACGTCGTTCAAGGATGCCGACCGGCTGGGCGAAGGCTGGTGCTGGGACGACGACAACCCCGTGCTGTCGCCCCTGCTCTGCGACCGTAAGGACACGTTCGTCGAGCAGTTCACCGCCGAGCTGAAGCGTGCCGGCGTCAGCGTCAGCGCGCAGAACGCCCCCGCCAGCCAGCCCCGGGCGACGCGCCGCCTCGTGGCCACCCGCAGCCACAGCGTCGGTCAGGTGCTGGTAGACATGATGAAGGAGAGCGACAACCTCTACGCCGAGTCGCTGTTCTATCAGTTGGCCACCCAGACCAACAACAAGACGGCCACGGCCAAGCTGGCCGCCTCGCAGGTGCGCCAGGCCATACAGCGCGCCGGTCTCGACCCCGGCCTCTACCGCGTGGCCGACGGTTCCGGACTGTCGCTCTACAACTACGTGTCGGCCGAGCTCGAGGTGGCCTTCCTGCGCTACGCCTGGCAGCGCGAGCCTGTGTACATCCCGCTCTACGACGCGCTGCCCATTGCCGGTGTCGACGGTACGCTGAAGAGCCGCATGGTGAAAACCCTTGCCACCGACAACGTCCACGCCAAGACGGGCTCGGTGTCGGGCATCTCAAGCCTGGCGGGCTACTGCACGTCGGGCGTGGGCCACCAGCTGGCTTTCTGCATCATCAACCAGGGCGTCAGGCAGATGTCCGACGGGCGCGGCCTGCAGGACCAGTTGTGCGAGGCCATGTGCCAACGATAACGACAAACTAACAATACGACTAATTATGGAACAGAACAATAAGAAAGAGCAGATACTGGTGCGCATTACCGGGCAGGACCGCCCGGGGCTGACGGCCTCGATCATGGCCATCCTGGCTAAGTATAACGCCCAGATACTCGACATCGGTCAGGCCGACATCCATTCAACCCTGTCGTTGGGCATCCTTATCCGCATGGACGAGGTACACTCCGGACAGGTGATGAAGGAGCTGCTCTTCAAGGCTACAGAGCTGCAGGTGAACATCGGCTTCTCGCCCATCACCGACGATGAGTACGAGGACTGGGTGGGCCACCAGGGTAAGAACCGCTATATACTGATGGTCATGGGGCGCGAGCTCGAGGCCCGGCAGATTGAGGCCGCCACGCGCGTCATTGCCGACCAGGGGTTCAACATCGACGCCATACGCCGCATGACGGGGCGTAAGAGCATCCGCAACCCGGGCAAGCATGTCCGCGCCTGTATCGAGTTCTCGCTGCGCGGCGAGCCTCAGGACCGTCAGGAGATGCAGCGCCGGCTGATGAAGCTGTCGAGCGAGATGGAGATCGACTTCTCGTTCCAGCGCGACGACATGTTCCGGCGTATGCGCCGGCTCATCTGCTTCGATATGGACTCGACGCTCATACAGGCCGAGTGTATCGACGAGCTGGCCGAGCGCAACGGCGTGGGGGCCGAGGTGAGGGCCATCACCGAGAGCGCCATGCGTGGCGAGATCGACTTCAAGGAGAGCTTCACCCGCCGCGTGGCCCTGCTCAAGGGGCTCGACGTCAGCGTCATGCAGGACATTGCCGACCACCTGCCCATCACCGAGGGCGTCGACCGCCTGATGACCATCCTCAAGCGCTGTGGCTATAAGATTGCCATCCTCTCGGGCGGATTTACCTTCTTCGGCGAGTACCTGCAGCGTCGCTACGGCATCGACTACGTCTATGCCAACGAACTGGAGATCGGCGACGACGGCAAGCTCACCGGCCGCTATGTCGGCGAGATCGTCGACGGCCACCGCAAGGCCGAGCTGCTGAAGCTCATCGCACAGGTCGAGAAGGTGAACCTCGCACAGACCATCGCCGTGGGCGACGGCGCCAACGACCTGCCGATGATATCGGAGGCCGGACTGGGCATCGCCTTCCACGCCAAGCCGCGCGTTGTGGCCAATGCCAAGCAGTCAATCAATACCATCGGCCTCGACGGCGTGCTCTACTTCCTCGGATTCAAAGACTCTTATCTTGGAGAACAAGGCAAACTATAGCGACTTCGCGCCGACGCTGCTGCGCTGGTTCGGCGAGCACGGCCGCGAGCTGCCCTGGCGGCAGACCCGCGACCCCTACGCCGTCTGGCTGTCGGAGGTTATCCTGCAGCAGACGCAGGTGAAGCAGGGCTGGGACTACTGGCTGCGCTTCATGAGGCGCTGGCCCACCGTGGCCGACCTGGCCGCCGCCACCGAGGACGAGGTGCTGCGCGAGTGGCAGGGACTGGGCTACTACAGCCGGGCGCGAAACCTGCACGCCGCGGCCCGCCAGATTGTAGGGCAGGGCGGATTTCCCACCACGCTCGACGGCATCAGGGCCCTGAAGGGCGTGGGCGACTATACGGCCGCCGCCGTCGGTTCGATAGCCTTCGGGCTGCCCGTGGCCGTGGTCGACGGCAATGTCTTTCGGGTGCTCAGCCGCTACTACGGCATCGCCACGCCCATCAATACCACCGAGGGCAGGCGCGAGTTCAAGGCCCTGGCCCAGAGTCTGCTGCCCGCCGCCGAGGCGTCGGCCTTCAATCAGGCCATGATGGACTTCGGCGCCACGCAGTGTACGCCGAAGAGCCCCGACTGTGGCGCCTGTCCGCTGGCTGAGTCGTGCGTCGCCTTCAGGGCGGGCAGGGTGGGGCAGCTGCCCGTCAAGCAGCGCACGCTGACGGTGCGCGAGCGCCGCCTCGTCTACGTCTACATCAGGCGTCAGGGCATGACGGCCATACACCGCCGCCCGCCGGGCGACATCTGGCAGGGGCTCTACGAGCCGTGGCTCACCGACAGCGTCCCGTCTGGCGCAATATTATTGCGCCAAAACGTGAAGCACGTGCTGACCCACCGCGTCCTCTACGCCGACTTCTGGCTCTGGGAGCCGACCGAGCAGCCCCCGCTGCCCGCCGACTACTTCTGGATAGCCGAGCAGGACATAGACCAGTACGGCGTGCCGCGACTTATAGAAATACTTTTAGAACAGATAGCATTATGGAAAAAGTGAATATTGCCATCTTCGTGTCGGGAGGCGGCACGAACTGTGAGAATCTTATACGCTACTTCGACGGCAGCGACAGCGTCTGCTGCGCCTTGGTCGTGAGCAACAAGGCCGACGCCAAGGCGCTGGAGCGGGCCACGCGTCTCGGCGTTCCTACCGCCGTGGCGCCGAAGGCCCAGCTGAACGACCCTGACTTCATGCTGCCGCTGATGCGACGGTATGGCGTGCAGTTCATTGTGCTGGCCGGCTTCCTGCCGCTGGTCCCCAATTTCCTCATCGACGCCTTCCCGCGCCGCATCGTCAACCTCCACCCGGCGCTGCTGCCCAAGTACGGCGGCAAGGGCATGTGGGGCCACCACGTACACGAGGCCGTGAAGGCTGCCGGAGAGACAGAGACGGGCATGACCGTCCATTGGGTCACGCCCGTCTGCGATGGTGGTGAGATTATTGCGCAGTTCCGCTGCGCCCTGAGTCCTGACGACTCGGCTGACGACATTGCCGAGAAGGAGCATCAGCTGGAGATGGCCCACTTCCCGCAGGTCGTCGAGCAGGTGCTGCAGGCTACTTTCTCAGCGTAGCCGTTACAGCCTCCAGCAGTCTGGCGAGGAGCTCGCGGTTGTCAGAGAGAACGTTCCAGACGGCATCCTCTGACAGCACGCCGCGCCGCAGCGAGGGAGGCAGTTCGCCGGCCTCGTCGGCGGCGAAGTCCTGCTTCCAGTCGTCGCTGCTGTAGTAAACTGAGAGCTGGGCAATGTCGTCCTGCGCCTCGTTGTACTTCTCGAGGGCTGCCGACAGCTCCATCACGGCACTCGACGCGCGGTCGAGGCGCTGTTCCATCTGTTTGATGCGTTCTATCTGTTCCATTACTGGGCGCGGAAGTTGTCGAGCTCGTCAACCTTGAACATCTTAATGTAGGTCAGCTTGCCTGCGACGTCCTCTTCGGTCATGTGGACGTAGACGTTGGCGCTCTTCTCGAAGAGTTCGGGCGCAGCGGTGGCGTCGCGCAGGATGAGGAGCGACATGACGAGCTCGGCCGTCATATCGTAGAGGCGACGGGCCAAGAAGTCGAGCGCTTCCTGGTTCTCCAGACTCTTCACGTAATTGAGGGCCTCCTCGTAAGCGTTAATCAGTACACCAATGCGGTTCTTCAGTCCCTGCAGGTTCTCGCTAACCTTCAGCTCGTCGTACATCTGCTTCAGGTTGTTGAGCATCGTGCCGTTGGTGATGTAGCGGATGGCGGCTACCACCTGTAGCTGCGTCGTACCCTCGTAGATAGAGAAGATGCGGGCGTCGCGATAGAGGCGCTGGCTCTTGTACTCCATGATGAAGCCAGAGCCGCCGTGGATGCTGATGGCGTCGTAGGCGTTCTGGTTGGCGTACTCTGAGTTCATACCCTTGGCCAGCGGCGTGAAGGCATCGGCCAGGCGCTGGTACTTCTTCATCTCCTGCTTCTCCTCGGGCGTCAGCTTGCGGTCGCGCTCGATGTCCTCCAGGCACTTGTAGATGTCGACGTAGCAGGCTGTCTCGTAGAGCAGCGAACGGCCGGCGTCGAGCTTGGCCTTCATGCGCGAGAGCATGTCGTAGACGGCGGGGAAGTTGATGATCTTGTCGCCGAACTGCTGTCGCTCGCGGGCGTAGGCCAGACCCTCGTTGTAAGCCTCCTGCTCCACACCGACCGACTGTGCGGCGATGCCGAGACGGGCGCCGTTCATCAGGGCCATCACGTACTTGATCAGACCGAGACGGGTTGAGCCGCAAAGCTCTGCCTTGGCGTTCTTATAGGTCAGCTCGCAGGTGGGGGATCCGTGGATACCGAGCTTGTGCTCGATGTGGCGAACGTTCACGCCGCCCTGGCGCTTGTCGTAGATGAACATCGACAGACCGCGGCCGTCCTTCGTGCCCTCCTCAGAGCGGGCCAGCACGAGGTGGATGTCACTGTCGCCGTTGGTGATGAAGCGCTTCACGCCGTTCAGGCGCCAGCAGTTCTCCTTCTCGTCATAGGTGGCCTTCAGCATGACGCGCTGCAAGTCGGAACCGGCATCGGGCTCCGTCAGGTCCATCGACATACCCTCACCGGCGCAGACGCGGGGGATATACTTCTGGCGCTGCTCCTCGCTGCCGAACTCATAGAGCGTGTCGATACAGCTCTGCAGGCTCCAGATGTTCTGGAAACCGGCGTCGGCAGCCGAGATCATCTCGCTCAGCATGGAGAAGATAGCGTTGGGCAGGTTCAGACCGCCGTAGCGGCGGGGCATCGAGACGCCCCACAGGCCAGCCTTACGGGTGGCGTCGAGGTTCTCGTAAGTCTTAGAGGCGTAGATCATGCGGCCGTTCTCGAGGTGCGGCCCTTCCAGGTCGACGCTCTCCGAGTTCGGCGCAATGATGTTGGCAGCCACGTCGCCGGTGATGTCGAGAATCTGCTTGTAGTTCTCGATGGCATCGCCCAGGTCAACGGGAGCGTAGTCAT
>OCTX012280732.1_pt1 | contig 17529 bp, 15 predicted proteins | sample 1539691 | NCBI WGS metagenome assembly OCTX01 (sample SAMN02144231, study PRJEB22623) | gut metagenome | biome: sheep rumen | host: Ovis aries | place: New Zealand | reverse complement strand
AGTGCCTCCTCAGCAGAGTTGACGGCAGCCACCTCGTATCCCTCCGTCTCAAGATTATATTGGAGTATCTCGCAGATGTCTAATTCGTCATCGACAACAAGTATTTTCATAAGAGCTCAAGCTGTTGTGAATGAAACAAATAATCATTTTGTCCACAAAGGTACCGCTTTTTTTTGAGATGCCGGAATAAAGCGTATTAAATTGTTATGACAATACTCCATCCCTCACTCAGTGCTTCATTCAGCACTCACATAGGGAATCGACTTAGTTGTTTTGCCAGTCGAGGAACTCCCAATTTAATCCCTACCTGCAGGTGTTGATGTGTATGTTTGATTGGTGTGGTATAATGCCACTTCTTACGATATATAGATACTATGAGTATTTGACTAAATCAATGAAGAAATCCTCTGTTTTTTTCATCATGAGGATAGAATCGTTTAAGTTTATACACTTTGGTTTTATTTTTAATTCCCTGATGAATAATCATTTCGCTATCAAAAACAAAATTCCACAACTACTTCATGAGCTAAATCACTAAGCTCCACCCCTTGAGGTTTTGAATAATTCATCACGTAATCGTTTAATCTGACTTCATCTGCCAAGTACTCAATATTTTCACCAAATGCAAAAATAAAACGACAGCCAAGATAATTGTGTTCACGCTCTGTATCATTAATTGACAGATGTAATTCTACGCATTAACGAAAAAACTTATTGATAGAACATTGTTTTTATCCTCAAACTTAGAACGGGGATGAAAGAACTTATCAATTCCGCTATTTAAGATTAGATTTCTTTCATACCAAGAACTATAATATAAAGTGAGTTCGACGAATTTCAGAATAAAGTAAGTTGGTTATATACAGATCTTTCCACACAGATGCATATTTTTTGGGGGAAGTTTGAAAAGAAAATGTAAATTAGTCGGAAGATGCTCTATCCAACTCCACATAAGTAGCACTTCTGGGGTGAGACCGATTAACATAAGCCCTGTTCCCAAACAGCGACAGAAGAGGCCAAGATTGCAGAGAACCAAGTCCGGTAAATGCCGGGTATCCTTGAAATCAAAGAACTATGGGAGTATATTCAGCAGAATAAGGAAGCCTTCTTGAAGCAGATGGGCAAATGGATTGAAAATGGCGTTGCTGCCATCAAGGAATATCCAGATGGCAAAGGCAACAACTTCCAACCAAAGCAGGGCAACGCTGTTGCGTGGGGCATCATTGTAATAGCATTCATGTATGACCTTGCCCCAACTGACGAAAGGCAACGTAGGATGGCTACCGCCTATCTGTTAGCGAGAGTATCATGGACAGACATGTCAGAGTTCAAAGCTGGTCTTACAGCATCTCGCACTTGCCAACTCTGTGATGCCATGACGGTCTCCGAAGATTTGATGGCGAATTTACTCCTTGCCGCTGGCGGCAGGGACGGTGGCAGTTCCAAAGGTGAACTTACCAACAGGGACGGTACAAAGAAAAAGAATGGTTGGGGAATATAATGTTGAGATATGTTTCCGCACAACATCAGAGTTGACAACCAAAACAGAAACACCTTCCGAACCACGTTGGTGAATCGCCAATGTGGTTCGGATTCCTTCGAATGAAAGGGCGTTTTTGCCGTCAAGGCTATCACAATTCAATTGACGTACCCGAAATCACGTCATCGCAATTGTCCGACATATTCAAAGTTTCTTTGATTTCTAGGTGTAATTGAACTTCACGGCTCTCATCAATCTGAGTCAGAGAATAGTTTATCATTGAACGTGCAATGTTGAACAACTCTGACATCCTCGTCTGAGAGTGCCAATTTTAGTATTTGGCGTGGTACTTTGATGTAATAAGAAAGATACAGTACAGGAACCTACCACCATCATGACCTTCTTCTTGATAAACTATCGTTTTATTTTAACTAATTAACTGACAACATATTCACCTTTACTAAAACAGTAAAAAAATAAACTGGGAACAAAGATTTTGAGAACAAAAGAATGAAAATGTCTGCTTAACAAAACTTAACGCGGGAAAAAAGAAATTTACCGATCCTGTCATTTTGATAGGTCACTATAGAAGTAGTGAACAAGATTAAAATTACAGGTTATCTCTATACTTTTAAATGGTTGATTGGATGTCTCTTTTTTAAACGATTGTGACAAGTATTGGTTACAAATAGTATAAATAGCGTGAAATAAAAACGGTTTTTACTATGTTTATGCACATAATCCAATAAAATTATATGACTTTGCGTCCAAATTAAATATATTCAAGAATTATGGCTAAGATAAATCGCTTAAAAGTAGTGCTCATTGAAAAAGAGAAGAGCGGCAAATGGTTGGTTGACCAGTTAGGAAAGTCAACTTGTACCGTTACAAGTTTATAGCAATACAACTCAGCCTGATTTGCTTACACTAAGCAAAATTGCTCAATTACGAAATGTAGGCACAAGAGAACTGCTTACCCCTTCAACCCTTCAAGAATAATAATCAAAGTATATTTTTTTTAGGAAGTTTCAAATAATGAGTAGTGATTCAACTGCACCTCGATATTTTATGCATAAATACTGGGGGAAGAAGCCTGCTTCAGGAATTAGCCCTTTGGTAGACAGATACACCCGACCTGGAGATACGATAATAGATCCCTTCTCCGGCTATGGTGTGTTCTGTTGTGAAGCATATCTTAAAAATAGGAATGTAATTGTAAACGATCTTAACCCAATTGCTAATTTTATAGCCCAAAATTTGTTCTCAAAAGACGTTAACATCTCTGCTGTTAAAAAACTTTGGGAAAAGATAAAAAAAGAGTTTACTCCTTTCGTTGAAGAATGGTATAATATTGAGATTGACGGCATTACATATTCTCCTATATCTGTCCTTAGAAGCAAGGACGGTATGCCCCTACAATTCACTTTTAAAGATGGAAGAAAAACATCAATTAAGGACATACCACAAGATATTGCAGCTGCAATCTACGACAAAGAGCACACCTATAAAGTAGTGGATTGGTATCCTGTTATAACAATCATTGAAAACTCGAGAATTTCTGCACGTCCAAACATGACTGTAGAGGATCTATTTACTAAGAGAACTCTCGCTTGTCACGCAAAACTTTTATCTTTGATAGATAAGTATGCAAATGGCCTGGAAAAGGATTTGTTTCTAATTGCATTCACAGCAAATTTAGCTAATTGTTCCAAACTAGTTCCTCCTATTAAGAGTCGCGGAACACTTGCCCAAGGCGCTTGGATGACAGGTTTTTATATAGGTGAGACATACATAGAAAACAACGTCCTTCATTATTATGAGAATCGAATCAAGAAGGCTATAAAAGGTAAAGAGGATTTCCTTCAGGCCCTTAATGGAGACCTCCTAAAAGGACAGGTTCAATCGACCTATAGAATCACGAATTTCGATGCAAAAAATCTCCAGCTACCTGACAATTCAGTGGATTATGTTTTTACAGATCCTCCATACGGAGATAGTGTTCCATACTTTGAGCAAAGTGTTATTTGGAATTCATGGCTGAAATTGGTTCCTGATTATCAACATGAAATTGTAATCTCTGATAGCAATCAACGTCAAAAGAATTTGGAAGCATTTGAGGCTGATATTAATGCGGCATTTTCTGAAATACGGAGAATATTGAAAGACAACAAATATTTCTCGCTGACATTCCATTCTCTTTCGGGACTGGAATGGAAAGCCGTAAGTAATGCTTGTGTCTTCAATAATTTTAATGTTGTTGATTATGAATGGCTAGAACAAAAAACCTATCCACCACGACAGCTCAATAGATTAAAATCTATTAAAGGTGACGTTTTGGTTACCTTCCGAAAAAATCCTGCCCCTGTTCATATTCAGTTATATGACGACTGCCAATTTACGAGGATTGTTTGCGATTTCATAACAGAGACAATTCAGAATGGCATAACCGACACCAACGGAATAATGATGGCAATAATGGAATGGATTCTACGTAACATGATTATTGTCGGCAATGTAGATGTCTTTGCAGTATTAAACAACCATTTCCTTCTTACTAAAGAAGGACTATGGTGCATAAAACAAGAATAATAATATTTTCTTTTTTCAGATATGACAAACTTCGAAAAATGGGACAAAGAGTTCCGCGCTCAAAATCTTTACGTTTTCAATAACAATGAAAATGCATTGTTATACTTGAAAGTTAGAGCCGTGTGCCGAGGAAAACAAATTAAGCAATTTGCTGAAAAGAATGGTATTGGGCTTACCTCGACTAAAATCAACGACCAATTTGCTGAGTTATTTTCTGTTATGGAGAACACTCCAAATGGGATGAATATGCTTGATACCTATTTGCGTGACAGAAATAATGAATGGTATCATACTATGGGAGTTGATGAAGAAAAGTTGAAGAGTGGTTTACGCAAAATTACAAATTATGAGTGGGGTGGAGATCAGGAGAACTCTCTCGATCAATATCTTGTACGTAGATATATCAAGGTGATAAGTGACTACGACGTATTATGTAGTAAGATGGATGCTATTGCTACTAATGCCTGGAAGTTTGTCCAAACAAGCTGGTACAACAATTGGACTTCATATCTTATCGAATCAATTTTCAAAAAACATAGCCGTGTTTTATCAGCTGTTGGTGAAATTAAGAGTGTTGACTTCTTTATTGACAATAATCCTGTTGACTTGAAAGTCACCTACTTCCCTGGTACATACTTGCAAGGAAAATTGAAAGATGCCTTAGGTAACTATGAATTAACTTGGCTTAAACGTCAGGCAAAGAATTTTGGCATTACACCGGATAAGAATCTATCAGATTCAGAACAATACAACTATCTTAAAGAAGAACTAGAGAATCATGGTCATTCAGAAGTAATTGCAACACTAACGGCAACACGTAAACAAATAGTTGACGATGCTCGGAATAACCCAGAGTGTTTGATGAGATGGTTGTATGAGAATCAGAGTCCACGTTTGTTTGGCGCAGAAAACCGTCTGTTTGTTGTTTTAATTGACTCAACGGACATGGATCAATCATGGAAAATGAAGAGAGCTTTCTCTTTAATTGAACCTAAGGTTAATTCATACTTGAACGAATTCGATTCTGACTCATTGAAGAAGATTGATTTTACATTCAACATGAAGGTCTATGAAAGCCTCGCCGACATTATCTTTGTTGTAAAAGAATAACCTATCATCTTTTCAAGATTGACAACGAAATGTATAAACCCACTGATCTTTAGCAACAATGCCAATTGTCAGTGGGTTCGCTGTTCCCAAAATGTTTCCACTTATCCATAGCATGGAAGATTTATAGATGCTACAATAAGTCATTAATGTATTTCATGTACTCCCAAGTAATCGCACTAAATTACAGAATATCACCCCAAGGTCACTTTGAGCGTTCTATGTTCTCCTCATGTTCAACAAAAAAGAAAACACCCACAAAAATCTATGCAAGTAGCAGATTTTCAATATAGACCAACCAGATTCCGCCCGAGATATCAACTTAAGTGGCAACAACAAATGTTAATAATAGTATAACGTTCGTCTACTTTACTCTGGCATCATTAATGTTTCCATTCGTTCATCCCAATATTGATCTGTATTGATACAAACAGAAGACTCAGATACTGTATCTGGATGCTTTTGTTCTATATAGTTTCTTAACTCAATTCCTCGATATGTTAATGGGACTAATATACGAGGATCCATCATTCTGTATTCCCAATCATATAAACATGCTTCAAAATTAACCTTCGCAAGGTTCTCTTTTGTGATAAATTTAATAAACTCCCATAAGAAATCATGATCTTGTTGCCCCACATGAAACTTTGGGAGTTTTGTTCTCAAATCAATAAGATTTCTGAGGACAGAAGTATCACAAAACAAGTCTGTGCACAAGTTGGTTAACCCTCCAACAAATAAGTCTAAAAAAGAAACATAACTGTTATTGCAAGTCAAAATTCTTTTAGAGTTCATTATTATATACAACTCTTCTGTTGTATGATATGCGGAACTGAATCCCGCAATACTAGCAAAGATATCCTCCCGATTCTCGTAAGATAGCACCTGCTTTTTGGGTATCATGATTTTTGTTGATACCTCATGGTCATGGGGGTGAATTGCCTGATAATATGTTTTGCCAGTATCTGGATTATGGACACACAATATGACTGGAATAGGATAAAGTTTCCAGTACTTTATATGAGATTCATCAGCATAAAATACGAAGTATTCATCATGCTCCTGTAGATATGTTGCACCAGATTTAATTTGGACCGCAAGCAATCTACCTGTTGCCTCTTGATTATTGTTTACTTCTTCAATATAGCCATCTATTCCAGTATCAGAGTTAGATGTTTCTCGAAATATTAACCCCATTTCTGTAAGAATTGTTGCTACACGCATAACTCCAATTCTTTCGGTTGTTGATGTTTGTGGAAATTTTGGAAGATTCATTTCGTCTTTTTGTATTATTTCATTAACTGGTTACTATTGTACACGAATTTCCTCCTATATTTAACGTGAGTTCGATGAAAATAAAAGTATATTTAATTGCTTGATTATTTGGTAAATAGCGGAATTTTTAGTAACTTTGTATGTAGCAAAAAAACAATGTTAAACTAAAAAAACGCTATGATTACCGAAAGCAAAGTTACTGATATTTTTGTAATGGCAGATGATTTCTGCAAGTTTTTTTACCAAATGATGGAAAAATATTCCATACCAGATAAAAATAGGCGTAAATACCATCGTGATGGAACAATGTCGAAAGCTAAAGTGATGGTGATACGGATTCTGTTCCACAGTTCTGGCTATCGTTGCCTGAAGCACTTCTACCTGAATCATGTATGTACTCATTTGCGCCATTTGTTCCCGGAGGTTGTTTCCTACAACCGATTCGTTGAACAGGAGAAGACTGTTGCTCTGCCACTGGCCATATTCATTAAGAAAGTGCTGCTTGGCAAGTGCACCGGCATCAGTTTCGTTGACAGCACTCCTCTGCGTGTGTGCCGCAATCAGAGAATCCATATTCACAAGGTATTCAAGGGGATAGCACAACGCGGTAAGTGCTCAATGGGTTGGTTTTTCGGATTCAAGCTGCATCTGATCTGCAACGAGAAGGGTGAGCTTCTGAACTTTATGATCACACCTGGTGATGTGGACGACAGGAAACCTCTGGAGTTTAAATCATTCATTGAGTTCATCTATGGGAAACTTGTGGGTGACAAGGGATACATAAGCAAGAACCTTTTCCAAAGACTGTTCGTGGACGGCATACAACTGATAACAAAGCTCAAAAGTAATATGAAAGGGGCTCTGATGAGCGTGTCTGACAGACTTCTACTAAGGAAGAGGGCAATTATTGAGACAGTCAATGATGAGTTGAAGAACATTGCGCAGGTAGAACACTCTAGACACAGGTCATTCGACAACTTCATTGTAAATCTGTTAAGAGCCATCTCTGCATATTGTTTCTTCCCAAAGAAACCATGCATCTGTTTGGAAAGATCTGTAGATAACCAACTTACTTTATTCTAAAATTCGTCGAACTCACGTTAATTCTGTATTCAATTCCTCAATGGGGGGGGGGCCGTGCTTCGCCGGCCAACTGTGCGGACGAGGACGTCCACAACCCCAGCCAAGGCTAAAGACTTGATTAGTTGAAAGTTGAAAAAGGCACACGGAAGGTATTCACTCAACACATGAGAGCTATTCGAGGTTGAGGGAAGTGAATGCCAACGTGATGGCTTTGTGGGGGTGGAGATGGCATGATCGCAATGGAGATTCGGCATCAGGAGTGTGGGCTGACAGAAAAACAAAAAACCTAACTGGCTGATAATCAGTTAGGCTTTGAGGTGCCTGGCGGATTCGAACCGCCGTAGACGGTTTTGCAGACCGTTGACTAAGCCACTCATCCAAGGCACCATTTCGGGGTTGTCTCCGAAAAACTTTGCAAAGTTAGTACATTTTTGGTTATCTACAAACTTTTTCGTGATTTTTTTTCGAAAATTTTGAAAAAATGCCTAACTTTGGACTTTCAAAGAAAAAAACGTTGTTGTTTGGTCAATATGCTGAATAAAATCAAAAAATACATAGAGGATAATGCCTTGCTTGACGGGAACGACCGTGTGCTTGTGGGCTTGAGCGGTGGTGCGGACTCAGTATGCCTGCTGACAGTGCTGTGCGAACTGGGCTACAGAACTTCTGCCGCCCACTGCAATTTTCACCTCCGCGGGGAGGAGAGCACCCGGGACGAGCTGTTTGTTCGTGACTTGTGCGAGAAGATGGGTGTCCGTCTTCACGTGACGCATTTCGACACCTGCGGTTACGCCCGCGAGCACGGAGAGAGTATCGAGATGGCAGCGCGCGAACTTCGCTATGGTTATTTCTCCCGCCTGATGCAGGAAGAAGGATATAGCAAAACCGCCATTGCCCACCACAGCGACGACAGCATTGAGACGATGCTAATCAACCTGCTTCGCGGCACAGGGCTCCGTGGTCTCTGCGGGATTCGTGCGATGAACGGCAAGACCGTCCGTCCACTCCTCTGCTGCAGCCGCGAAGAGGTCCTGGGTTTTCTAAAAGAACGAGGTCAGACTTACGTGACCGACAGCACGAACCTGAGCACTGACTACGTTCGCAACAAGGTGCGCCTTCAGCTTCTGCCCCTCATGCAGGAAATCAGTCCGTCGGCCAGAGAGACATTGCTGACCACCATCTCCAACCTGCAGGAAGAGGAGAAGGTGTATGGATGGTGCATGAGGCGGATGGAAGAGGAAAGCAGCTATGTTGACGACGACGGTGTTCTTCACATCTCTAAGGAGGGACTCCTGCGCAGCCCCTCCCCTATGTCGTTGCTTCATGAGACTCTCCGCGACTGCGGTTTCAACCGCTCTCAGCTCGTGCAGATCCTCGGCTGCATGGACAAGACCGGCAGGCGTTTCTTCTCTGCGGGGTTCCAGCTGACTGTAGACCGTGACTACCTCGTCGTGAGCGGGATCACCGATGAGCATGTAGCAGAGACGCCAAGAGAGATGGACATAACTGGGGAAGAGGGCATCCTGGAGCTTGCAGACGGCGAGTGCATCACCTACCGGATTGTCGGCAGAGACAAGCTGGAAATCCAGAAAGACCGCAATCACGCCTATTTCGACCTGAGAAAGCTGGGAAGGAGTCTGACTGTGCGTCTTACGGAGAAGGGCGACTGGCTCATCCCCTTTGGCATGAAGGGACGAAAGCTCGTGAGTGACCTTCTGACCGACATGAAAGTGCCGGCCTTGGAAAAAGGACGTCAGCTGGTGGTGTGCAGCGACGGACGTATTGCCTGGGTTCTGGGTCGGCGGGCGTCTGAAGAGTTCCGCGTGGACGACGGTACGGAGCTGGTAGTGGAAATGGAGATTAAGCGAACACAGACAAAAGTTTGATTTTTGTTTGTTGAGTGAGAGCTATTTATCCAAATAATACAAAATTAGTCAAGAAATTAACACAATAGTTAATTGGGGCCGTGCTTCGCTGGCCAATTGTGCGGACGAGGACGTCCACAACCCCAGTGTGGATGGGATGTGCTTGGTTGGCAGAATAAGCGAGAGAGAAAGAATTTGTGACGTCTTTGTTTGTTCTCACTACCAAATTATCAAAAAAAACTGTTAAATCGTAAATAAATTGTTACAAAATCTGATTCTCCATCCTTCTTCCTTCGTTTATACATATTTTTTTCTTAACTTTGCAAATTGATTGCGAGACATTGATAAAGAACTAAAAAATTCTCGTTATAGCGAACAAAAGAAATCAAGAAGACATTCCTTTGGCTTGCATGCCAAAGCTGAAGTAAAAAGGACTCATTTTTTTAATTCACAAAAAAAGAACCCAAAGAAAACGAATATGGCAAACATAGCACTTATCACCGGCGTGACGGGCCAGGACGGCTCTTATCTGTCGGAATTTCTTTTAGACAAAGGATACGACGTTCATGGAATCATCAGACGCTCCTCAGTGGATTACCGCGAGCGTATAGCTCATCTGGAAGGTCACAAGAACTTCCACCTCCACTACGGCGACCTGGGCGACTCGATGTCCATCCTGCAGGTGGTGAGCAAAGTACGTCCAACCGAGATATACAACTTAGCTGCCCAGAGCCACGTGCAGGTGAGCTTTGACTCTCCAGAGTTTACCGCCGACGTTGACGCCACCGGCGTGCTCCGCGTACTTGAGGCCGTTCGCCTGTGCGGACTGGCAGACACATGCAAGATCTATCAGGCCAGCACCTCCGAGCTTTACGGCAAAGTGGAGGAAGTGCCCCAGAACGAGAAGACCCCATTCCATCCCTACAGCCCTTATGCCGTAGCCAAACTTTACGGCTTCTGGATCGTGAAGGAATATCGGGAGGCATACAACATGTTCTGCTGCTCAGGCATCCTGTTCAACCACGAGAGCGAGCGCCGTGGTGAGACCTTCGTGACTCGAAAGATCACGCTGGCCGCCGCCCGAATCGCTCAAGGCAAGCAGGAGAAGCTTTACCTGGGTAATCTCTCAAGTCTTCGTGACTGGGGATATGCCAAGGACTATGTGGAGTGTATGTGGCTGATACTTCAGAACAAGAAGCCTGAGGACTTCGTTATCGCCACGGGCGTTCAGCACTCTGTACGCGAGTTCTGCTACTATGCGTTCAAGCATGCCGGCATAGAGCTGGAGTTCCAGGGCGAGGGCCTTGAGGAGAAGGGAATCGACAAAGCGACAGGTAAGGTGCTGGTGGAGGTTAGTCCCGACTTCTACCGTCCGACGGACGTAGTGAACCTGTGGGGCGACCCATCCAAGGCAAAGCGCGAGTTGGGATGGGACCCTGCCAAGACAAGTTTTGAAGAGCTGGTGAAGATCATGGTGGATCACGACATGGCCAAGGTGGCGGTGGAGCGTGCATCAGAAGGCATCCGCACGAACCTGGCCGAATATTTGGAGAAGGGCATCGTGAAGTAAGAGTATTTGAGGTTTATTGACATGATTTTCGGCTGCGCTCAACATAGTTCAAGCAAGCTTGGCTCTGTATTTGCTTGCACGAGAATTGATATTTGACCATCTGGACGGGAGACGCCATACATGGACGTCTCTACTCCAAGGCGACTTTAAAATTGGCCATCCGGACGGGAGACGCCATACATGGACGTCTCTACTCCAGGTGGACGGACACTTTGAGATTTGAGTTATATGTGTGATTTACATCGCACATTGTTTTTGTGAGAACGAGAATGTAATTAACCTGAAAAAATCGCATACTGAAATGGAAAATCAAAGATTTTACAAACAGGAACTGGCTCCCGGCATCAGATACTACTTGTGGGTAATGATGCTGTATGCTCTGATTGTGCTGTTTCACAACCTCTTTCTGGGCATGAAAGACCCTCAGCTCAGCATACCGATGCTTTGCACTGCACTTCGTGTGATTATCAACCTGGCCGACATCGTGGGTTTGTATCTGATTCTGCGCAACAAGAGCATAGGAGTATGGATTTACACGTCCACTGCATTCTTCAACGTGTTGCTGAGTCTGGCCTTTCCCGATTACATGTCAGTGTTTGCGATATGCCTCAACATCGCCATGAAACTTGGTCTGCTGTTTATTATGAACATGAGGCACAACGACCTGACAGGCTATCAGACCCTCGGTATGGCGAAGATCGACGGCCGTTTCATCGATGAATGGATAACGGGGCGGAAACGGTATATGTGATTGGTATTTACGATTTTACAATTGACGAATTACGATTTATTTGACTTTTTTTTAATTTTAGATATTTGCCATGCGGACGGATTTAGTTTGAAGACGCACCACGGCGCGTCTCTACACAAAACAGAGAGAAGACACACATCATGTAGGGAAGGGTGCAAACATTAAAATATCGGGCCGGAAGCGAATGTGCTTCCGGCCCGAAATGTATGGCTATGGCAAGGATGATGAGGGTTATTGTCTGTCTGCCCCACCCCATTTCTTCTCGTATCGTCCTTCGTTGTCTTTCTTGCCACCGAAGATGTTGAGACGATAGCGCACGTTCAGCATGACATAGGAGTTGATGCTGTTGTAGTGTGTGTCGCTCCTGGTTGTGGCATTCACCCATCTGTCGAAGTTGCTTTGCTGTCCGAGAATGTCGTAGAAGTTAAGGGCGACGATAAGCGTCTTGTCCTTTAAGAAGCTTTTTGAAATCTGTCCGTTCCATATAAGCTCGTTGGTGTTGGACGACGGGTCGTTGTATCCCCTTCGGCTGTTCTCGTGGATGTTTGTGGATATTTCGAGGTTCTTCGGCAGTCGCAGAATGACCTGTCCTCCGTAGCTGAACCTCCAGGTGTCGAGATTGGCATTAGGCTGGAGTTTGTTGCGTGAGTGCTCGTAGTTGACACTACCGTCGAGGGTGACCTCAATCTTCTCGTCTCGGAAACTGAGGTTGAGCCTTTCGTTGAGTCTGAGCGTGCGTGTGGTATTCTTTTGTGCATCCTGCTGCAACTGTGTGACATAGATTACATAGTTGTTGTAGCGGATGCGGGTGTTCGTACCGATATTCCATTTACCGAGGCTGTCGAGAGCGGTGTTGAAATTTCATCTGCAGATATCCCAGTTCGACGTTCTGATTTCGTCTGATGGTGACTTCTCTTAACAAAGGCTTGTAACCCATGAGGCTGATTTTGAGTCGGTAAATGCCGTTTGACGGTGCTTCGATGCTGAAGTTTCCCTGTTCGTTGGTGACCGTACCGCCCACGAATGCACTGTCGCGTGCAGCAAACATTTGGATGGTGGCCATCTCGATTGTCTCTTTGGTCTCGTAGTCAAAAATACATCCTGTGATTGTCCGTTCTCTTCGCTCCTGTGCGGCAGCCATCAAGAAAGTGATGCATGCGAGTACAGTGAGTAAAATCTTACGTAACATAAATGTTGCTTTAGTGATGAGTAATTGGTTGTTTATCAGAGAAATCGTTGTTTTTCAAAACTAAATTTATTCCTAAAAACAATTCAACCTGATTCTTTCTCTTTCCACATATAATAATATGAATGACTTGAGAAGTGTGGAAAGATTTAACTGGCGTGGTTAATAATTGTAAGTTTAACACTTTTTAGTATATTATGCATTCTTAAAGATTATTTAAAGATGAAAGCGGACTGAGGATTTTTGAAGAAAGAAAATTACAAGAAAATTAAAAATAAAAAAAACGTTTTGTCTTGGGCTTTGCCCTGTGTCGTTGTTGTCGAAACGGCTGTTCGCAAACAAGTTTGCTTCCAACCGCAACGACGGCAACGACGGCACTGCGTGCTGACAAAACTTAATAAAAAGTCCTACACTGCGTTACGGAGAAAAAACATTGCGCTTCGCTCCATTCTATAAAAACCATGCGGATGGAAAAAATTGGGGCTCCTCTGACGAGATAATAGCGATTAAGCGAACACAGACAAAAGCTTACTTTCTGTTTGTTGAGTGAGAGCTATTTATCCAAATAACACAAAATTAGTCAAGAAATTAACACAATAGTTACTTGGGGCCGTGCTCCGCCGGCCAATTGTGCGGACGAGGACGTCCACAACCCCAGTGTGGATGGAATGATATAGGTGGCCTTCAGCGAGAAAATAACGATTAAGAGAACACAGACAAAAGTATGATTTTTGTTTGTTGAGTGAAAGCTATTTATACAGATTATATCAAATCAGAAAAGTAAGCAACACACATATATTCTTGGAGAAGCCAAAATAAAAATACGGAGGAGAAACGGAAAATTTCTTATGGAACATGAATCTATTCCGAAATAATTGATTATATTTGCATTGTTAATCCTAAAACACAAAGACTATGGCAAAAAGGAGAATACCAGGCGTGAGCTTCTCTTGGAAGCGTGCGTTAGGTCTGACACAGGCCAAGCAAAGCGCGTCGAGAAAGACGGGAGTGCCGCTCACCCGTTCGGGATGGGAGCGGAAAATCGGATCGTTCATCATCAACCTGTTCAAAAAGAAAAAATGAGACAGGGCTGACTTGGGGGCATAAAGCCCCGTGACGACATTCACCAATAGCATCAATCTTTAGTAACCGTAAAAAAATTGCCTCGTTTTGTGAAGACGGGAAGACAAGAAGACAAGACGATAGTCTGCTATGACCAGCATTCCAACAGGAAAGAAGCTGAGGCAAGATATTTTTTAATTTTACTTATTTTTCCACACACCCTTCATATTATGGAAACAAAGGAAGAAACAGGAAGAAAGATACGCCCGGCAAGCCAGGCAGGCCGATTCTACGACCGCGACCCAGAGCACCTCAGAAAAGTCGTGGACCAGTTGCTGAGTGCCCATTCCGGCGTACAGAGCTACGACAACGTGGCGGCACTCATCGTGCCGCATGCCGGATATTACTATTCCGGCCACGTGGCAGCCAAGGCTTATATGACGCTTGACCCGCAACGGACATACAAACGCATATTCCTGCTGGGACCGAGCCATCAGACTTGGCTTGACGGAGCGTCGGCCGACAGCGAACATGACTATTACGCCACTCCGCTCGGCCTTGTCCCGGTGGACAAGGAGACCGCCAGCCAGCTGAACAACCAGGGCCGTCCGTTCCGCTACAAGGAGAAAGCCCACAAGACGGAGCACTGCCTGGAGGTACAGCTGCCACTGCTGCAGCGCAGGCTGACCGACGTGCCGCCCATCGTGCCGGTCATCATCTCCACAGACGACTTCGACCAGCTCAAGCAGATTGCCGACACCCTCCGCCCCTATTTCAACGAAGAGAACCTATTTATCATCAGCAGCGACTTCTCACACTATCCCGCCTACGAGGACGCCCGCGAGGTGGACGGACGCACAGGACGAGCCATCGAGAGCGGAGACGTGTGGGAACTCATCCGCACCGTGGAGCAGAATGCAAGAAGCAACATCGCCAACCTGTCCACCAGCGCCTGCGGCATCTTCCCCATCATCGTGCTCATGCTACTGATGAACAACCGCTACGAGGCGAAACACCTGCTCTATCAGAACTCGGGCGACATCGACCCGGCTGGCAGAGACCAGGTGGTAGGCTACCATGCCTTCGCCTTTCTTCGCAAAGATCCAAAGGAAAGCACCGGCTTCACGCTGACCGACGAAGAGAAGCTGAAACTGAAAGAGATAGCCTATGGCAGCATCCAGTCGGCATTCGAGAAAAAAGACTTCGACGCCGGGGACCTGGCTCCCTACCCTGCCCTCAACGAGAGGTGCGGTGCCTTCGTCTCCCTCCACCAGGATGGGCGTCTGCGCGGCTGTATCGGTCATTTCGGCGTGGACACACGTCTGGCCGCCATCGTAGCAGAGATGGCACGTGCCGCCGCATTCGAGGACCCTCGCTTTCCAAGGCTGCGCCCTGAAGAACTCCCCTATACGGACATCGAAATCTCCGTGCTCACACCCATGCGCCGAATCCAAAGTATCGACGAATTCCAGCTCCACCGCCACGGCATCTATATCCGCAAAGGCCGGCGCGCCGGTACGTTCCTGCCGCAGGTGGCCGACGAGGTGGACTGGACGAAGGAGGAGTTCCTCGGCCATTGCTCCCGCGACAAGGCCGGACTGGGATGGGACGGATGGCGCGACGCAGAACTCTATGTCTATGAAGCCATCGTGTTCTGATTTCCAGTTGAAAGTAGAAAGTTGAAAGTAGAAAGTTGAATTTCACGGAATATGGAAGAATGCAGATATTATCGGAAAATTGCCGGCGGTGCCGTTGAATGTCAGCTCTGCCCGCATCGCTGCCGCATCGCCGATGGCAGGTCGGGCCTTTGCCGCAGCCGTCGGAACGAGGGCGGCAAGCTCTACAGTGAGGTTTACGGCCTGCCATGCTCCCTGGCGGTGGATCCTGTTGAGAAAAAGCCCCTCAACCATTTCCATCCCGGCAGCACGTGCCTCTCCGTGGCATGCACGGGGTGCAACCTGCGCTGCAAGAACTGCCAGAACCACGAAATCTCACAGGCCAAGCCTGAGGAGGTCCCCCACTACGAGTTATCGCCCCGTCAGCTCGTGGACCTTTGTCTGGAGCAGAAATGCCCCGGGCTGGCATATACCTACACTGAGCCGCTCACCTACATAGAATACGTGTGCGACACGGCACGCCTGGCCCATGAGCACAGACTCTGGAACATCCTGGTGAGTGCAGGATTCGTGGAGCAGACGCCGCTGAGGGACCTCATCCCTTACCTCGACGCCGCCAACATAGACCTGAAATACTATAGCGACTTTCTTTACCAGAGCATGAGCGGAGGGAGTCTTCATCCCGTGCTCAACACCATAATCGCGCTCCACCGCGCCGGCGTATGGCTCGAGCTGACAAACCTGCTGATTCCCGGTGTCAACGACAACATGCGGATGGTCAAGAAGATGTGTCGCTGGATGGTGGACAACGGGATGGAAGACGTACCACTACATTTCAGCCGTTTCTTCCCCAGGCACAAGATGCTCCAGACACCGCCTACCCCCATCAGCACGTTATATGAGGCGCGTGACATAGCAATCCGGGAGGGAATCCGTACCGTTCATCTTGGCAACGTGTGAGATATGTTACAAATACAAAATGACAAAACCAGACAAACAGAAGGAAAAAACAAGTTCTGCTCAGTATCAGTTGCAGTACCCACCCGCAAAAAAAAGTCTTTTGTTTTCATATTTTAAATAGAATATGTATCTTTGTAAAAAAAATAGAATTCTGCCAAAGGATTAGTTCAGAGAAACAATGCAAGACGACAAGCTTCGCCAAAGCGGGAGGCGCAAACTGCTGAGGGTGACCATGCCCGACGGACGAGTGATATGCCACAAAAATTCCGTCCGTACCTTTGTGGAGGCACTGGCAGCCATAGGGACGGAAACATCAGCATCGCAGCGCTGGTGGTGGGCGGCACATCCAACCTCATCCTCTGCGACGGATCCTCCCTCACACTCACCGAGGGTCTGAAAGTGGAAATGAAGTCCGATGCCGTACTCAATATCTACGGACAGGCCGGAAACACTGGCAAACTCATCGTGACCAACAGCCACAAAGGTGCCGCAGGCATCGGAAGCGGCGGCAGCAGCAGCGACGGAGATGCCGGAATGATTAATATCCACGGAGGAAACATCACTGCCACGGGCAATCAATATGGTGCCGGAATCGGTGGCGGCGACGGTCACGGACAGACCTCTGTGCAAGGGAATATATATCCACAATGGCAGAAAAATAGCGATTAAGTAAAAGAATGGCAGGAGTACAATCCGGAAACTCGGCAACCACAGAAAACCATGTGCTCCACCACGTGTTCATCGAAGAGCACAACGATGATGAGTCAGACGATGATGATGCCGACAAGTGAGCACACTCTTGTACAATCAGACGAAACAGACACAAAGCCTCTTTGCTCGAGCAAAGAGGCTTTTATCGTGCAAAGCCAGAAAAAATGAGTATTGCTTTGTCTGATAAAAATATTTTCGTAAATTTGCAGAATAAGCAGGAAAGGCATCACAGCATCCTGCTACCACTAAAAAAGAGCAACAAATCTTCAAAAAA
>OCTX011817272.1_pt1 | contig 17537 bp, 9 predicted proteins | sample 1539691 | NCBI WGS metagenome assembly OCTX01 (sample SAMN02144231, study PRJEB22623) | gut metagenome | biome: sheep rumen | host: Ovis aries | place: New Zealand | reverse complement strand
AAGAAGGTGGCGATTACGCTGCGCGGATCCATCAATGCCAACCACAACACCTGGGGCGGCGTACTGTTCGACGGCACAACCCTCTGGCAGAGCAAGCGTTACGACATCACCCACATAGTCGACCGCGTCGGCGGGGGCGACTCCTTCATGGGCGGACTGCTCTACGGACTTCTCGCCTACGGAACCGACCAGGAGGCCATCGAGTTCGCAGCCGCAGCATCGGCTCTCAAACATACCATAATCGGAGATTACAACAGGGTCACCGTAGCCGAGGTCGAAGCCCTCATCGCAGGCGGCGGCTCTGGCCGTGTATCACGTTAAGAATCTATGTCAAAATTCAGAAAAATAGATACCATCGGTATCATACGCAGCACCGGAATAGTTCCAGTGTTCTACAATTCCGACGTGGAACTTGCCAAGAAGGTCGTAAAGGCCTGCTACGACGGCGGCATCCGTGCCTTCGAATTCACCAACCGCGGGGACGGCGCCCACCGTGTATTCGAGCAGCTCATGGCCTTCGTGCGTGAGGAATGCCCCGAAATGGCTCTCGGCGCAGGCACTATCCTGGATGCCGGCACCGCCTCTCTGTACATACAGCTGGGAGCCGACTTCCTCGTCTCTCCCTGCATGGTGGAAGAGGTTGTCCGCCTTGCCAACCGCCGCGGGGTTCCCTACTCCCCGGGATGCGGCAGCGTCACGGAAATAGTTCACGCCCAAGAACTTGGATGCGACCTTGTGAAGGTCTTCCCCGCCGGCAACGTAGGCGGACCGTCATTCGTCAAGAATGTACTCGGTCCCCTTCCCTGGGCGATGATAATGTGTACCGGAGCAGTCGAGCCCACCGAGGAAAACCTGCGCGCCTGGGCCGGAAGCGGCGTCACCGCAGTCGGCATGGGCTCCAAGCTCTTCCCTAAGGCAGTGATTGCATCAGGCGACTGGACAGCAATTTCCGACCTCTGCCGCAAGAGCCTCGAGTGGTTCAGGAAATAAAAAGCTGACTCATACTCACAAGGGACCCGGCTGCAGTACACTTCCATGGAGATTGTCAGCGGCGGGCCGCAGAATCCGGAGCAATGATCATGAAGACCACGGCGCCGACACAGATTGCAATCCCTACGCCCATCTTCCAGGTCATGGGCTCCCCGAACATGAACGTGCCTATCAGGATAGCCGTAAGCGGCTCGAAAACACCCAGAATGGAGGTTTTGGTGGGGCCGATGAAACGGGAAGACACTGCCAGCGTGAGCATGGAAATCATGGTGGGAACTATCGCCAGCCCAATGAGGTTCGCCCAGTCGGAGGCAGAATCGATGCCTTCCGTAATGCTTCCGCCCTGCACAAGACGGCCTGAGGCAAAAAGAAGCGCCCCCGTGACAAGCGCATACAGCGTAAGCGTATGCTCCGAGACATGCCTTATCCTCCCGCTCCTGTTCACGATGACAAGGTAGAATGCATAGCTGAGGGCCGACATGACGGCAAGCACTATACCCGGAAGGCGTATCGGCGCCCCAGCCGACGGAGTCGACAGCAGTATGATGCCGCCGAACGTGGCGACAATCGACAACCACGTACGCCAGCTGGGATAAAAGCGCAGAAGCACCATGATCAATGCCACGAAGACCGGATAGAGATACACCAGCGTAGTGGCAAGACCGGACGGAATGAACTCATAAGAGGCGAAAAGGAAGAGACTGCTACCGGCAAAAAGGGCCCCCAGTAGCACCAGAAGCCAGAAGGCCTTCTTCTCAACGGTGAACTTCTCCCTCTTCACGAGCATCCACAGGCTGAGAAGCAATGCCGAAATCCCATACCTGAAAAACAACATCACGAGTACCGGCACGCCGCTCTGGAGCAGAGGCTTCGCAAACAGCGGGTTGGTCCCGTAAGATATTCCCGCCACCACTCCGCAGACAAGGCCGATGATTCTCCTGTCTGCCACTCTGAATGCCTGTTTACTTGCCATTCTACTGGGAATCGATAACCTCAAGATAGAAACTCACCGGCCGGAAGCCGTCGTTGCAGGAAATCATCGCGCTCATGGGATTCTTCATCCAGCCGTCAAAGAAACCGCCCCGCCCTTCTGCGAGGCCTTCCACGAACTCGCGCATGGAGCCCCAGGCCGATTCGCACATACCGGAAGGGCGCTGCGCGTTTTCGGAAATCCAGCTCCGGCCAATCTGCACGTCACATGCATGCAGGATGGGATTCTCGTATTTTTCCATAAGGTCCGGGTACTCAGTCCGCCGGACCGCTGTAATCTTAACTTTGTTCATTGCCCGCAGAATAAAGAGACAGGCACCTCCGGATTCCGGAAGTGCCTGAGTGCTGTTGTCTGGATGACTGGACTTGAACCAGCGACCTCCTGGTCCCTAACCAGGTGCGCTACCAACTGCGCCACATCCAGAAGTGGGCTGCAAATGTAGAAACTTTTCCTGTCTTATCCAAATCTTTTTTATTTTTTTTACCCATCAATGCAAGATTTCAGGTATTTCGGCATTTACATGGTGTATGAAAAAAACTGTATCTTTCTTCATGGCGCTCGCGGTCCTTGCAGGCTGCAGCGCAGAATATCTCGACGACTTCAGTTCGAAGGCGGAAATGTCATCAGTTGACGGTGCTTATGCTCCGGAATCCGGCGGTTCGGGACCTGCAGCCCAGTCCGGGCTCGTTACCGCCGGAGAGTGGAACGACCTGGACAACTGGCCGTTCTGGGGCAAGCTGATGAGCACCACCCAGGACGAGCAGACTGTAGGTTACGGCCAATACTCCGGAGAATGGCAGTTCTGGACAGGCCGCCGAGTAGCCCTGAGCGTCAAGTCCGGGGACGGCAAGCCGGCCCCTGGCGTGAAGGTTTCCCTTCTGAGCGGCAACACACCGGTCTGGAAGGCGGTTACGGACGTCCTCGGCCGGGCCGACTGCTGGATTGGCATTCACGACGAGAAGTTCCAGGAAGGCACTCTTGCGATAGAGCTGAACGGCACCCGGATGGAAGGCGAACCGTCGGTCACCGGATGGAATGACGAGACCGTCGCCATGAACGTATACACAATCAGCGCAGCCGCACCCGAGGCAGCTGCCGACATCCTGTTCATAGTGGACGCCACCGGTTCCATGGGAGACGAACTCGAGTTCCTGAAGGCCGACCTGACCGACATACTCGGCAAGGCCTCCCAGCTGCAGATTCCCGTATCCATCCGCACCGGCGCCCTCTTCTACAGGGACGAAGGCGACGAATACATCACCCGCGAATCATCCTTCTCGAAAGACTTCTCCAAGACAGTCAATTTCATCAAGAAGCAGAATGCAGGCGGCGGCGGAGACTATCCGGAGGCAGTTCATACCGCACTCCAGACATCCCTCCAGGCCTTCGACTGGAACACTTCGGCCCGTGCCCGCATAGCCTTCATGCTGCTTGACGCACCTCCCCACGAGGACGTCCAGGGCGTTATGGACAGCATTCACAGTTCCATCGACAGCTACGCCTCCATGGGCATAAAGCTCATCCCCGTCGCATCAAGCGGCATAGACAAGCCGACCGAATTCCTGCTGAGGATGATGGCAATCGCAACCGGCGGCACCTACGTGTTCATAACCGGCGACAGCGGAATCGGAGGTGAGCATTTGATTCCGACCGTGGGCGAATATCAGGTAGAACTCCTCAATGACCTTATGGTCAGACTCATCCAGAAATATTTGGAATAGCACAAGTACTTTCAGACACAGCACCGAGGCTGGCCGGACGTGAGGAACCCGGCCAGCCTCCTTGCTTTACGGCGGACGGCGTCAGTTCCGCACCGGACGGATGGGCAGACCTTGGTAGATATACCTGCTCCCGGTCGCGGGTGACACAGTGTCCAAAAACAGACAAGATGCCGCCCAGGTGGAAGAACTTCGCGTAGAAGTCCAATAATACCCGATAACGCCGGGATCATACAAAGCTGTCCCATTTCGGTATCCAGCCATAGGAATGATGATGAAGCGGCTTCTGTCCGACTTGCTCGTAACCTTGTAGCCGTACACCCCGCTGTCCCACACGTTATACTCCCAGCTGCAGTTTTCCATCAATTCCTGCAGTTCCTGCCTGGTAGGCATGCGCCAGGGAGCGCCCCAACGCACTGTCGCTGCATCATGGGCTGAATCAAGCACATAATAACCGCCATTGTACACGCTTACCGAATTTGCCCCGTTGCTGTAGGTGTAAGAACTCCTAATATATCCGCTTTCCTTGCCGCTTCGCCACCTGCAGGAGCCGCCGGAACTCTGGGAATAACCCGGCATATAATATGGCTCCGTCTCCCCCCAGGCGTAATAATCGCCATAATCGGTACGCTCGGCCGCTCCCAGGTTCATATTGGCCCATTTGATTCCGGAAGGAAGACCGAGATCCACGGCCTCCAGACCTACGGGAGTATTGGTAACCTCAATGGTGCAATATGCACGGAAGCCTCCGTCCGCTGTCGTCGCCACTATCTGAGTCCGCCCCTGAGAGACTCCGGTGACGGTTCCGTCAGACGACACGGTCGCAACTGAAGTATTGTTGCTTGCCCATTGTACCGTTCGGTTCGTAGCATTCGAGGGGTATATGATAGCCGTGAGAGTCTCCGCCCGGCCTGTTTCGAGCCTGAGCGAAGCCTTGTCCAGCGAGACGCCGGTTACCGCAACCCTGGTACGGCGCGAAACCGGGCGTACGGACATTCCGCGGAAGCGGGAGTAATTGGCAGCGATACTCTGCCCGCCCGAACCTATACGCATCAAGAAACTCTCTCCTCCAGACATATCAAATGTAGAAGACCATATCATGACGTAAGAACCTGCCTCAGTAATATAGCCGTCTCGGTAATAGCCAGCAGCCGGGATGAAGATGCTCCTGGAAGAATTGGACTTGCTGGTAAAGCGGATTCCCTGCACACCGTTTTCACTTGTCCATCTATCGTAACAGTTTGACAAGAGTTCTTCAAACATCTCCCGTGTGGGTATGAACCAGTCCGGTCCCAGCAGCACGGCAGCAGCATCATCCTGAGCCTGCAACTGCGTAAGTCCTCCGACGCTATACTTCGAATTCCCGTTCCAAAGATAATTCCCTGAAGTATAAGTGGTCTTGACGCTGGTCTCCCCCCATGCGAAATAATCTCCGTACTCTTCAGGTCTGGTTGCGCCCAGATTGAAGTTCGCCCAGAGGATTCCGGAAGGAAGTCCGAGGTCGACGGTTTCGGGAATGGCATAAGTCTTCTGCGGTTCGGTTACCGTGACAATCAGCTCCGCCCATACCGAAGGAGAAGATACCGATGAGATGGTTATAGTCGCAGCGCCGGGGCCGACTGCGAGAACTTCCGCCTGCGAGTCGGACAGGGAGCTGAGCGTCGCGACCGAAGGGTCGCTCGTTATCCATTTGAGGGACTTGTCCGTAGCGTTGGAAGGCGAAACGGTAAGAGATACTGTCTGCACGCCGCCGCTTTCAAGAGAGATGTTCCGGGGAGAAGCGCTTATTCCCGTCACCGGAACGACCTTTTTACGCACCGTCACGCTGCAGGAAGCACGCGCGGACGGATTGGACACGGACGTCACGGACACTGTCGTATTGCCTTCGCCCCGTGCCGTAACCTTTCCGTTCTGGTCCACGGTGGCGACTTCCGGATCAACGGACGACCAGGTCAGCGACTTGTCGGTGGCTTCGGAAGGGTACACCGAAGCGGTCAGGACCGTACTCTGCCCTTCGGTAAGTTCTACCGAAGATGGCGCCAGACTTACACCCGTAACGCTTACCGTCGCAGCATTAACGGTCACCATACACGTTGCGGATAGTCCGGAATTGTCGTCCGATCTGACGGTAATCGTCGCGGTGCCGGCGTGTACTGCATACACGTATCCGTCCGTGACGGTCGCCACGGTATAGTTGGAAGTGCTCCAAGTCACCTTTTTGTTTTCGGCATCGGACGGATAGACCGTAGCCACGAGGCTGGCGGATTCACCCTCGGTGAGCTCAATCGAAGACTCCGAAAGGGTAATGCCGGTAACCGGCTGGACGACATGCACGTAAGCGCTGGCAGACTTGCCCCCGGCGCTGACCTTCACGGTGGCGTCTCCCGCGTTAAGGGCGGTAACCAGGCCTTTGGTGTCCACGCTCAGGACACGGGTGTCCGAGACTGACCAGATGCAGCTGCGGTCGGTCGCATCGCTGGGGTAAATGCTTACGGAGAATGGCCTCGTATCTCCCGGCCTCATTGTAAGGTTCGCGGGGGAAACGGATACCCACGCTACAGGCACCGGCTTCGCCGACACTTGCACCTGGATTTCGGAAGAGGCGTTCGTGTTATCCCTGGAGGTAGCCCTGACCGTTGCGTTCCCCACCTTCATGGCGGTGATCTCTCCGCTGTCGCTCACAGTAACCACACCGCTGTCGGAAGAATGCCACGACAGCGACTTATCGGTGGCGTCTTCGGGATAGACGGCGGCCGAGAGCTGCAGCCTGTCGCCTTCCACGAGCGCAATCTGGCTGTCTCCCAGGATGCTGACGGACTGCACCGGGACGGTGACAGTAACCCGGCAGGAGGCCTTGTGAGCGCCGTCTACAGTAGTAACGGTGACGTCGGCGCGGCCTCCCCCGACAGCGGTAATCCTGCCGGCGGAAGTTACGCTCACGACTCTCTCGTCGGAGCTGGACCAAATCACCGACTTGTCGGTGGCGTCGGACGGCAGCACTGTCGCGCGCAGAGCTATGGAAGAACCTTTTGTCAGAGTGCAGTCTTTCGTGTCGAGCACCACGTTGCTTACATGCACCACGGGCTTGCGCTCCTGCGTCACGTCAAGGGTCAGCTTGCTTCCCAGGGCGTTGGAAAATTCAAGGCTCGTATGCCTCTCGTCCCCTTCGTTGGCCTTGCTCTGAATCTGCACAGTCCACTCGAAAGGATTGCTGCCGGACTTTATGGAACTTACGCTCAGCCAGGAAGCGGAACGGGTAACGTCCCATTTGGTGCCGCTGCGGAGCGTTACGCTGCTGAAACCTCCCGACGCTTCTATTGTGAGGGAAGACGGGGAAAGACTGAAAACGGACACTTCCTCCTCGGGGAATGTGGTGCATGAGGCAACCAGTGCCACGAGAGGGAGCAGAAGCCTTATGAGGAATCGTTTCATGGCAATCACGTCAAAAAGCATAACCGAGACTTATGCGCGGCATGAGCCCTCCGGCGACGGAGACGGCCTGCAGATATTGATAACTTATTCCGGCGGCATATCCTGTAGCCTCGCTCCATACTTTCACCTCCGGAAGGATGCACACGGAGGCGGAGAGCGCAAAGCGGCCTCCGACAAGAAAGGTGACGCCGAGGGGGAAGAAAGGGCCGGCAGTACTGCCAAGGTCGCTCCGGGAAACGGTGTTGCGGCAGCTGAAGAATCCGACGCCTGCGCTCGGATACACGCCGGGAGCCACACGCAGCACGGCGCTTGCTCCCGCTCCGAACATGGAGGCGACTGATGATGCAAGACCCGGCGCAAGGAAGAGTTCGAGCTGAGCGCCTACGACGGAATCCCCGATGTTGAAGAGGCCCCCGCTCAGGGAAGGTGCCAGGGAAACGGAGCCATGGCCCAATCCGGCAAGTCCCAGCCCTCCTTGAAGCACAAAGCGCATAGTGCCTTCGTCGACGGCCTGCTTACGCCCTTTGGGGACAGACAGGCCGGCTTTCGCTATCCAGGCGTCATTGGGATTCAGTTCCTTGAGCTCGTAAGCAAGCAGCTTGGCACCCTCGGGATCGCCGTCGGCAAGGCGGTCGGAAATGTCTGAGACGAGTTCGCGGCAGCGGCGGCTCCGGACGCGCAGATCCTCTACCGCTGGAGCCTGCTCATGCCCGGTGCTCAGGAGCTCGTCGTGAAGGTCGCACAGTCCGATGGCACGGTCGTACTCACCCTTATCGAAGAGAGACCGGGCATCGGGAAGAATCTCGTCCGTATGCTCGAAATAGTACCAGTCACTCTTCTCCTGTGCCCGCAGCGCCAGCGCAAAGCACAGGAGAAGAAGGGTCAGACAGAGTTTTTTTACTCGCATACTGCACGGATAGCCAAGCCCGAATAACGCACGGAACCATAGTCGACATGTGTGGCAGCAGAATTGTCAGGATTAAGTCCCATGTACTTTGCCATAGCAGGATTAGGATTCTGAGCATTATCGTCGAGGCTTGAAGACCAATACTTGCCAAGATTATCCTCTAACAATTCCGAATTTCGAATCAGCCCTGTTACAGGAAGGAAAATACGATTTGTATTTGTTCTGCTTTGCACCCAATATCCCCGGACACCATTTACGGTAGCAGCCGTCCAGTTGCACTTGTTCCGAAGATCTCTTTGCTCTTCATTTGTTGGCATCCTCCAGTTGCCGCCAAGTTTTGCTCTTGCTGCGTCATCCTCAGGCAAAAGGGTATAGAGATTGTCCACATGACCATGCGTCTCAAGACTGTTATATTTGGTAAGCGATTCGTAACCTGTACCCCATTTGTAATTATCCCATGTAAAAGAATCCTTAGGCTGCGTTTCGCCCCAGGCAAAGAGAGCACCCGGGTCTTCCGGAGCAGTAGCGCCGAGATTGAACGAAGCCCACTTTACAGAAAGGCCAAGGTCAACAACTTCAGGCTGGTTATAAACCAATGGCAGTTGAGAAATAACAATTTCACGCTGAAGAGTCGGAAAATTGCGGCTTGATATATAAAAAGAAGCACTGCGCATTTGGGTGTCGTAATTAGGCTTAACGTGAACAACGACAGAAGCATTACCTGTGCCGCTCGCCGGATCAAGATCGATCCAGTCCGGAACTCCGGAGGCTGACCAGTCTCCACTGCATACAACCTGCAGAGTCTGAGACAAGCCAATGGTAGAATTGAATTGCATTACGACCTTTGTTGCATCGAATACATAGTTGTCCTGAGTAACGCTTATATTTACGCTGCGGGAAGGCAGGATGGTACTGACAAGAGTGATGATTGCCTCATAAGGCGCATCAGTCATGTTGTCCCCAGTAGGAACTACTGTCACGGTCGCACCGGACTCTCCGGACTGCGGAGTCACGCTGAGCCACGAAGGTACGCCGGTAATGGACCATCCCCCGTGCGATACGGAAACCTGAAGAGTCGCGGAGCCGGAATCTATAGCGGCAAAACCAAGGGAAGTCAGTGAAGAGCTGAGCGTCAGAGCTTCCTGCGCGACAGTAACACGCTTGACAAGGGCAGGGTTATCGGAGCACCGGATGGTGAACGAAGCGCTGCGGGAGGCTTCGCCTGCGTTGTCTGCCGGCGTCACGACAATAGTACTGCCGCCGGTGCCGCTCTCAGCAGAAAGCGTGTACCAGTCACCGGTCTTGTCCGTCACGCTCCACGCTCCTGAAGATACCACCTCGACGCTCTGCGGACCGGAACCGGCAGGTGCAAAGCTCAGGGAAACGGGGTCGGAATTCCAGCGGTAAGCGTTCTGGCTGAAGGGGACCGTCTTCGTCATGGCGGCGGAGTACCCTTCCGGAACGTAGCTCACCACTATTGAGCCGCTTCTGGGAGTCGTGCTGACATTATCCGCAGCAAAAACAGTCAGAGTGGCGTTTCCTGTGCCGGAAGAAGGAGTCACGGTAACATTCCCGTCAGAAGAACTTGCGCTCCACGAACCGCTCGCATATACGGAGAGCTGCTGGCTCGTGGCAGACAGTTCGGCGAAGGGCTGAAGGGAGCCGTCTACCTGGAACACGTCCTGGACAAGGGTGACGGTGATGTTATAATCGGAGTTGCGGTCGCACACGAAAGTGACGACAGCCTCGCGACGCGCCCCGGAAGTGTTCTCCAGGGCCCTCAGGGTCGAGTTTCCGGTAACGCTTATCCATGAAGGGACGCCTTCAAGATGCCAGGCGCCGGTGCTCGTGACGGTGAATTCGCGGTTCGTGGTGCCATCGGGAGAGAAGAAGAAACTCTGGTCTTTCTCTACCGGAGCTCCGACGCTGGTTATGGAGAATACATATCCGTCCTGCCGTACGTCGTAGGACTGGCTCTTTTCCGGGTACTTTTTATGGCGCACCGTAACTTTGGCGGCAAAGGCCTCCTTCGAGAGATTGTCGCCTGCCGGTCTTACAGTCACAATGCCGCGGTCCGTCCCGGAGCCGTTTTCAAGAACAAGCCAGGAAAGCGCGTCGGCAGGTTCGATAACGGTCTCGAATTCTCCAGAGGTCGCAACGGTAAGTACAAGACGGTCGGGATTACCGGGAAGAGCAGGGAAATCCCATGTACCCGACTGCGTCACCGTCCACTGGAAAGCGTTCTGAGTAACGGTGATCTCCCTCTTGACTCCTTCGTACGCCTTATTGACGAATACCAGTTTGCCGGTTCGCGGTTGCCCTCCGGTGTTGTCCTGAACCGCGACCGTAACGCTCTCTCCGCTCTCGCTTCCGTTTCCGGAAAGGGTGCCCATGGCGTTGAAGTCAAGCCAGTCGGGGCAGACGGCTCGATCCAGTTCCCACTCGTTGCTGGAGAACACGGAAAGGGTCTGCGGCTGTGCGTCGACGGCGCTGAAGGCCGCGAGCGTGCCTTCCACCAGGAAGGCGTCCTGATAAACCGCGACCGCATCGGCAGTCCTGGACTGGTCAGACTGGGGAGCCAAAAGGATGTTGCCCCAGCGACGGGTCCTGCCGGTATTGGCGGAAGACACGCTCGCCGTAACGGGGAACTGCCGGGCCTCTTCGACATCGTCCGGTACAGTGCCGCCGGCCGTGGACAGGCGTATCCACTCCGGAGCGGTCATCACCCAAGATACGGTGGATTCAATCGGGAGGTCGAGCGAAGTCCCGCTGTCAGGAGACACATGGTACTCCTGCTGCACGGCATCGCCGAAACGAAGGATATAAGGAGTCTGGTTGACGGTAATCGTCTGTACGAGCCCGGGGATGTCCACTGACTCCAGGACAACCTGCGCAGACCGTCCCTGGTCGGAGCCGGAATCGTCGGCAAGGGCAGAGACAAGCAGTTCGTCACCGCCTCTCAGTTGGCTGATTTCCTGCTGTCGCCCGTTGAGGAGCACCCAGCTTGCGGTCCTTCTTGCAGAATACTTGCCTGAAGGGGAAATGGTAACAGAAACGGGCTTGGACTCGCCGCCTTCGGGCTTGATGTGAATGGCTGAAGGCGTGGCTTCGAATACGTATGCCTGTTGGATGACCGTCAATTTGATGGTAAGTCCGTTGTTTGCAGTAAGGGTAAGGACGGCGTTTCTTTCACCGTGGTTGGACAGGCCGGTATTGGCCTTGAGCTTGAATGAAAGAGTGTTTGCCGAGCGGGATACGTCTTCAATCCAGGAAGATGCCGGATTGTCAACCTGCCAGGTTCCTGAACACGCCAAGTTGATGGAATTCCGGTCAGTGTTCAGGGGAGCCCTGGTTATTGATGTCTCATTGACAGCCTGCCCGCCGACCACAAAATGGAATTCGTAGGGCTTCTGGCTCGCAGTCATGCTCTCATGGCAGTCGGATCGTCCGGCAGCCTCGTGCACCTTGCTTACGACGGTAAAGTTGACATGGCGCTCAACCCGATTGGGGTTGACCGTAGGGGTCACTGTGATGCGCGTCTCCCTGTTGCGGCTAGGGGCACTCCACTCGAACTTCCATCCGTACACTACGGCTCCGCTCTTGATTTCCGCCCCGGTATCGTCATTGCGGATATACCAGTCGCCGGCACTCGTGATGTAGAAATACTTTCCGCCGGTTTCATTAGCCTCCCATTCATAGGTATGTCTGCCGTCCGTCTCTTCCCAGGAGCCGGCAAAATCGGCAACCCAGTTGAAGGGCTTCTGGTCCAGCTTGACATCCATGTACCTGCCGGCCGCTCCGGAAGCGGCGCTCTCGTCAGCGAACTCGCTCAGGATTCGCAGTATAAGCTTCTTGTTGCCTCCGGCTTCCAGGTTATCCTGCGGCTTGAAGCGTATGATGAAAGCCTTGCCGGACTCATCGCCCCCGTAGCTTTCAGGGGCCTGAATTATGTCGACGTGTTCTTCGAGAGGGACTTCTTCCTTCTGCGCATTGTCGCGAAGCAGTTTGACTTTCCAGCCGGCGGAACTCTTTACGGACAGGGGGATTTCCACGTTTGTAACGGCTTCGAGGCTGTAATTGAACTTGCCGCTGGATTGGGTATTAGAGACAGCCCAGATGAAAGGCTCCTGGGTCAGAGTGAGCTGCACCTGTTTTGAAATCCCGGCTTCCTGATGGGCCGTACTCACAAGATAATAATAGTTCTGCCTGGCCGAGGAGGCAAGATTCCGGTCCGCCCACACGCTGAGGGCCTCCGGGGAAACCTTCTCGCAATGGAGTCCGTCAGACTCGCCCACTACTTCCCACGGGCCGGAGCACTTCACGGCAATCTGCTGAAGGCTCGTTTCCCGGGTGTCGAGTTCCTTGAAAGCCTTTTCAGTGGCGCCAACGGTAAACTCAAACGGATTCTGGTCAAATACCAAGGTCTTGTACGCAACTCCCTTCGGCTCCGTTATCTCCACGTTGTAGGTTACGCTACGGGACTTTTCATCGGGGTTGAACACGGGCCGGAAGGAAAGCGTTTCTTCGTTTCCGCTTGCCGCCCTGGGTGCCACAATCTCCTTTGAGCCCTGAATGACACGCCATTTAGCCCCCTTGGTGACTGTAAGCGTTGCAAGTGCGAGTTCAGAATCGCTGTACGCCGGAAGCACACCCTCGAAGGTTTTCACAGGCTCGAACACGAAGCGCGACTGCCGCACTGCAATCTCTTTCCTGGCTCCGTTGTCGGCTTCGATGGCAATCAGGCCTTCCCTGTCGGAAACGGTGTCGGTATTTGTTTTTATGTCGAAATAAACGAAGTCCTGGAAGCCTTCCTCGTCCGTGGATTCTCTCCGTGACGGAGTCAGGAATGACGGGCACTCGGTCATAGTCCATGCACCTCCGCACTCGATGAACACCTTCAGTGGTTCTTCATCTCCCTGATAGGCCGTTATGGTGCCAAAGTCGCTCACAGCGGCGGTACTCTCTTCCCTGGCCTCCCTGATGATGAATTTGTATTCGTTCTGGCGCACGGGCAGTTCTATCGTCGCACTTCCGTCAGTGTGATTCAGACTGGAGAAAACGAGCCGGGCGCTGCGGGTATGCTCATAAGGGTTGATATCCTTGGCACGGAAATTCAAGGGAAGAGCCCCGCCGGTGGCCTTTTCTCCTTTCATTACGCCTTCCGACTCCTCGAACCAGTCAAGCCTGGACGGGTCGTCATTGTCTTCTCCATATTCTATCTTTGCTTCCCATGGTCCGGAACAGACAAGCTGAATCTCCTGGGAGCGTGTGAAACGAGGGCCGAGCGAACTGAATATGTCCCTTGGAGTGACTTCAAAGTCAAACTTGGCCTGCGAGAACTCGAACGGCACGCCGGCAGGAGCGTTAACGGACTGCGCAAACAGCTCTTTGCGGAGAACGACAGAATACGGGGCGGTGCCGGACTCCGTAGCGCCGAAGTAAGCATAACCTGTATTTTGGTAAGAGTTGCCGGCAGAAGGAGTGCGAAGGGCGTTACGCAGGTCGAGATTCTGCTCCCTGAGGGTGAATGTCAGGGTGTAAGTGCTGTCGGCGCCGGCGGTTTTCCGGACATCGGCGGCAATCCAGGGGAAACTGTCCTGGGCAGGCAGCTGGCACACATCTTCGAAGTTGCCGGGAATCTTGACCTGTACGGAATACTTCTGCGGATTCTGCACACGGTCGACGTCTTCGTTGGCAAAGTCGTAGCCCAGGATGCCGTCTTCAAGTGTGTTCCCCGTGACTTCAAAGGTAAAGCCCTTCTGCGAGCCGGAGACAGTAACCACCAGCTGCTCAAGCACTTCGTCGGGCATGGCCGCGAGCACCTCGTCAGGAAGAACAGGCGCAAAACTGATGTTGAAAGGGCGCGGCTGCAAGCCGGGGTTCGCATTGTCCGCGGAGACGGACACAATGATATCCCCGGAACCGCCATCCTGGGAAGCACCTTTCTCAAGTTCGCCCGAGGCTCCTGTAAGGGTAAGCCAGTCGGGGCTGTCGACCATACGCCATTTGTCTTTTTCTTCGCAGACGACGGAAAGCTGTGCCGTCTGCCCTGAGAGAGAACTTCCAAGCTCGGAGAAAACAGGCTCGCCGGAGGTCCAGAAAGCATCGAAGAGCAGGTGTGACTGCCCCACGCTTATCTCGGGAGTCCAGTTCCTGGCCACTTCAGCCTGCTCTTCGCTCGTGAGGGCAACGCCAAACACAGGCACAAGCAGTATGGTGCCGGAGACATCGGAGCGACGAAGGCCCGGCTTGAGCGGCACCAGTTCTATCGCCACATCCCCTTGAAGCTTGTCGCTTGATGCATGAAACAAGGTATCTGACTGCTCCTGATATGCAAAGGCCCAGTCTACGTTCGATTCCAGGCCGAGACTTCTGCTGTACGGCTGTTCCTTGGCCGGAGTCCCCTTCTCGGGGTCCGTAAGCTGGAATTCGGTCCAGTCGAAACTGATTTGCGGGTCTTTCTCCTTGAGTGCGAACACAACCTGAGGCTGAGTGACATGCAGCGAAGAAAGCTGCTTGCCGCCGCCGGTGAATACCAGGTTGGCTTCGCGCTCATCCCCGCTCAGGTTGGGCCTTACGCTCAGGCGGAGCTTGGACGTACCCGCATGTCCGAATTCGAGTCCGGCTGCGTCTTCTTCCACTACCTGCAGCCAGGACGGCAGGCCGGAAATACCCCACGGCTCATCGGCCGTGAACACGACAAGACCGTCGTAGGCACCACCTATATGGCTGAGGGCAAGTGAGTTGCCGCCTTCCCCGAGAGTCAGCATACCCTTTTCGGGATTGTCGGCGTCGAGGGGTTTTTGAACGAAGTCGTACCTGCTGCTGCAGGACGCAGAGAATAATGCCGCTACGGCAATGGCGAGGAACAGTTTCTTGTTCATATAGATTCCTGTATCTATCTGTCGTAAATAAGGTCTCCGGGAGTGGCGGAGAGAAGGTTTTTCATGACTATGCGTACGGTTACGGCGGCGGCGGCCACTATCACTACGATGGCCGCTACGGTGATGAGAGGAGGGAACGCCTTGATTACATGGCAGCTCCACAGCGACAGGAAGCCGAAGCCGTCGCCCTTGGTGACGCCGACGAGCGGCAGAAGCAGCTGGAAGACGGTCACGACAAAGAGCGAAATGACCAGCGACGAAAGCACAAGCACCAGCATGATGGTCATATATACCTTGAGCAGTTCGGCGTTGGATATGCCGAAAGCCTTGAACGTTCCGATGTTGCGCTTGACCTTCTGGAAGTAGGACTGCAGGAGGTTGACTATGAAAAGGAGTATGCACACTATGGCGAAAACCACCATGACGACCGACAGGGTGATTGCCATGACGCTCACGGACTGGAAGTTCTCCTTGGCGTTTATCTGGGACATCTCGACCTCGAGCTCGTTCTTTTCCACCACCTCTTCCGCAAAGGGCTTTATCCTTTCGAGGTCGTCGAAATACACGGATATGTAATCGCCGGTGGAATGCTCCCCGTGCTCGAACTCATATTCGTACAGACGGTGTATGTCCTTCCCGGGGAATTCGCTGAGAAGCAGGTCGCTTACCTTGCATGCGAGCTGCGGTGCAACGGTCAGGGTATCGGTGAAGACGACCTTCCGGAAGCCGAGGTAATACTCGGGGTATCCGTCATACTCCCCTACGATACGGTTCTTCCAGGTGAACATCTCCTGGGGAGCGTAACTCAGGTTGTCGATGACAAAGGGAGCGTCGGTATTGGATTCCAGCAACTGCTGCAGGCGGTTGTCGAACTCGGAAGGGTCGACGTCTTCCGGTATGAAGAAGCAGAGCGACGACGCATAGCCTTCGTTGTTCATGAAGAAAGCGTTGGTCCACATCTGGTTATACAGGAACGAGAACGCCACGGCGTCGACGCTGCCCGGCAGGCGGCGCACTACGCCAAGCAGCGGCAGAGGCACGCGGGCCCTGTCGTCAGTGAGCTTGAATCCCAGTTCTTCCGCCCCTGCGGAAGGACGGTACAGGTCGACGAATGCCGGGACGTCCAGTTCACCCTTCGCATTGTAGTATCCAAGTTTGCGGGCGGCCTTCTCGGTTATGAACACACCGAGGCTCCCGGACGGAATCTCGTCCACCTGCGAAGGCCCTATTCCCACAATCTTGTTCTCCTTGTCCACGATTGCCTTTATCAGCTCCTTGTTGCCCGAATCGAAGAAACGGAAATGCAGATAGACGTGTACCGAATCAGCCGCGCCGAACAGGTTGTAGCTGTATTCGAAGTCGTTGGAATAGCTCCGGAAGTGATAGGTGCGCGCAGTGAGGGAATCACGGAGGTCGGCCTCGAGCATGCGCATGGCCGAAGGATTGTTGTCACTCTTTATGTCGACCCACTTCACGAATGGGTCGTTCATTTTGAAATTCAAGTAGTTAAGGCTTCCGTTGGCAAAGGCTATCGCAAAGAACGTTGCCACCAGCACGGCCGAAAGCAGCCATACGTTGGAGAAGTTGCGGCCCAGCACCACCTTGCCTTCGCGGCGTATGAACAGTTTGAGGTAATCGGGAATGTTGTTTTTCATTTCTGGTGCCGTAAGAATTGTTCGAATTCAGGGGTGCTCATCGCCTGGCGGCCGTTGGACCAAACGGAACGGTCTTCCTTCGGGGTGAAGATGCACGATGAGTCGATGACTCCGCGGTATGTGACTTCGTCGCTGCCGTCGGCGCGCCCGTTGGATTCCTTGCGGATCTTTATCACGATGTCGGCAAAGGTGACGGCAAGATGCATGTCGTGGGAAACTATTATGGCAGAGCTGTCAGAAACCCCCGAGAGCTTGGACGACAGCAGTTCCATCGCCCGCACGGCGTTCTCGCTGTCGAGGTTGCCGGTGGGCTCGTCTCCGAAGAGGACTGTGAAATCGGGAATGATGGCACGGGCGAATGCAAGCCTCTGCTGCTGGCCGCCGGAAAGCTCCTGGGCCATGCGCTCTTTCCCCACATGCTCAAGGCCGAGGTCGGCAAGGACCTGAGCCGCACGGTCGAAGGACTCCTGCTGGCTGTAGCCCTGCAGCATACGGGTTATGGAAATGTTTTCGTACGCCGTGAAGTTGCGCATCAGGTTGGTACTCTGGAAGATGAAGTTGAAGTGCTCGCGCCGGAACCCAGACAGGCGTGTGTCGTCTCCGTCACGCCAGAGCGCAAGAAGGTCGGTGGCGACGCCGCTGCGGTCGTAGAACACGAATCGCGAGGAGGCGTCGGGCACGATGGTATTGTTCATGAGGCCGAGCACCTCGAGAATTGTGCTCTTGCCTATGCCTGACTCCCCTACTATGAAAACTTTCTTTCCGTAGGGGATGCCCAGGCTCTTTATCTCCAGGACAACCTTCGAAGCGCCCTCACGGTAGTTCTTGTCGTAAGAGCATCTCAGGTTCTCGATTTCAAACAGTTGCTTCATTGTTTACAGTGGCAGGTATTCGCTTGGCAGCCAATAGTATTTGTCGTTGTTGGCCGAATAGGTAAGGAGGAAAGGATAGTCTGTGGAA
>OCTX011982118.1_pt1 | contig 17544 bp, 13 predicted proteins | sample 1539691 | NCBI WGS metagenome assembly OCTX01 (sample SAMN02144231, study PRJEB22623) | gut metagenome | biome: sheep rumen | host: Ovis aries | place: New Zealand | reverse complement strand
AACAGCTTTTCATGAATCGTAAACGATAGGAGCTAATAAATATGGAAGTCCGCTATACATTCATAGTTCCACCTGTTTTGGATCCACCATAAGAAATTTTAATTCTGAAGGTGAATTTTGGTACATCAGTGAAAGGATAAAGTTATTGATTCATACTGATTTTCAGCTTCCTGTGGCTCATGCTACGAGTAAATGTGGCATTGAATCAAGCTGTGAAATAGCAATTGCTCCATCGATTCCTTTTCAAAGTGCGAGTGTCGTTTCAGATTTTTGCATTCATTTTTGGAACTCTGTCGAAGATAATATATCTCATAGACAAACCATTTTTGGCTTTGGATTTGGAATTTGGATTCAGATACAATCAGTTCATGGAATTGGTGCAACCATTCTAACTGATTTTGTACGTAATGATAATTTGATATTATCCATCAAATTCGTGATTGCCGAAATTTTAACTCATTCTGCTAGTTTAATCCTAATTTGAACTACTGATGGTCAAATGTCGAATCATTCTATAGAAATATAAATTCAAAATTCTGAAAGTTTATTTTGTAGAGCTTGTGCCTTTTCTACAATAGTTTTTTCATCTACCTGTTGAGCTTCTGAAAGATTGGACGTAAGAAGTGAAGTAGAAAAAGTAGGCTTATCTCATGAAAAATGAATCTGTGGACGTGGCTTTTGTTGTTTTTCTTCTATCTTTTCCTGCACTTTCTGTTTAAAAAGCGAACTAAATCCATCTTTTAGAAGTGAACCGGAATTTGATGGTCATTCTACTTTTGATCATGTTCAAACTGCAGATTGTTTCTTTCAAGTGGCCTGTGCTAATTTTTTTAGTAAATCTGAATCAGAAGTTGTTTGAGATTCACGAGTGACATACGGAGTAGTCTTAGTTTGTTTTTGTTTTGGAGCTTCTTCACGCTCTACATTAATCTTTGGAAGTTTGGGAAGTTTAACATTTAATACATATAAAACCCGAGCTAAAACTCCAAGCAACATCAAAATTATTAAAATTTGAATTGCTAATTTAGCTGGCCCAAATATAGATTCAAGCAATCGATAAACCGGCCACGAACAATATCATCCATGATGAACTGATTGTGTCCAATTTACCAGAGTATTTCATCATTCTTCTATCGCTTGAAAATTTAGTATTCCTGATGTAAGAAACATCAAACAAAAAAACTGCTTAATTAGAGTTTTCATCAGGTATCCTCTCAAAAGAATGAGTACTCCAACCAAAACGCATAATATGAAAAACACTACCAATCATGTTTCTCAAAACGCATAACTTGTTCCTTTTGAAAGTCGTCAAAGAATTGGTGCATCAGGAGCAAACTGTTTTGCGAAAAAGAACAAAGCTCACAAAACTATGAATCCAATTCATATATGATATTTATTGACTTTAAAGGTTGATCTTGACCTTGAACGTCTTCTCCTCCTAGCCAAAACAAAAATTAGAAAAATAAATTACATATGTTCAAGATACGATTCCTTTTATATTTTTCAATTGAAAATTAGAAAAATCTGACTTTATTTTAATTAATTATATATAATTTTTTATGACAAAAGATGTCGTTTCTGTAACTGCATCTCATCATGTTTGAAACTCTGCAAAAATCTGATATACGATTAATAAGAATCCGAATAATACCAAAGCCGACAATAAAATATTTAATAAAATATTACCAGCTTTTTTGAAATTATTTCCACTTCATCCATCCGTAATATACAGGTATCATGCAACTATTACCATAATAACAATTAATACTCAGTATATATATCCAAACACCTTTGCAACATTGATAATAAAATCTGATGCATTTGCTACAAAATTACTACTATCTGCCGCGAGATAATATATGAAATCTACTCATTTTATAATTAACAAAGCGACTACAACATTTATTATTCATTTTACTAGCTTCTTTCATTTTTCTCAATCTCATGCTGCCATTACTTTAAATCATGTTAAAACTATCATTATAATGGCCAAGAAAAATGCAAATGCTTTAATTGCTGAAAGTATCACAAACAATACTCATTTTTTTCAAATAAATGATTGCGTTACTCATTCAATACCTGTTTGTGTTCAATCTGACGGCGTAAAATCTCAAGCATTAAAATTCAACACCTCTCAAAATAATCGATTTGCACCATATATAAATACTCATCATAGTAGAATATACAATATACCCGTTAACTGTTTTTTACTTTCTTCAGGTTTTTTAAATAATAAAGTGGCTCATGCCATAACCAGAAATATTATCATAACTCATAATGTAATATCCCTTATAACTTTGTATATTGAATTTTGACCATATGTTGAAGGATAAAATAAAGACAGTATATTTTCACGTAAAGTTTTATCCGAATCTACTCAAAATTTATCTGGATTTAAAACATAATTTTTTAAGTGTGAAGTAAAATCTTCATCGTATTTTGGAGGAGCCGCTTCAACAAATGTATTTAAAAAAAGAGAAAATCATATAATTACTAAGCAACTTAATATAAGTTTACCTAAGTTTTTTTTCAAATATGACCACATTTATTAAATTTTGTTATCTTATAAAAATATTTTTATTCTGCAACCAAATTAACGACAGATACAAATATGTCGATTATATAGTAGAATCAAATCAAAAGGACAACTCAAATTACGATATATATTAAATTCTTTTTAAATTCTCCTATCTGTTTTCATTGATCTGAAGCTGTAACAATTTTGAATCAATTCCATATTAATAAAATTGTAGCTGCTGTAAGTCCTATATACATTACATATTGTAAGTAATCTTTTATGTTTGCTTTTATATTACAAAGTGTTCTAGTTAAAGTAAATCTAGAATCTGGAGCAATTCAATCGCACGCAGTCCCTTTCGATGTTACCTCATCCAAATCAGTATTTTGAATTCTAGTTGCTGGATTATTATTTGCCTCATGTTTAACCTCATTAAGCACTGCTACTGGATCTTGATTAAAATTCCACGATTGTACTTGAAATAAGGGCAACATCGTAAAACCTGCAATAAATAATACCATTGTTAAAAATATTTTTCTCATCATAAATGGTAAAATATAAACACTTAATTATAATCATACATACTAAAAAAAGCAAAAAAAATCAGACTTTTTTGTTTGATATAAATATCAATTTTCTTTCATTTGAAATATTATTATAAAATCATATCATGATTTACGATGTTATATTTTATTTTCTACCATTATAATCATGCAAGACTTTTTTGATGAAATTTGAGTAAAAGTGCCTGAAATTTATTTGCCAAGAAAATGAACAGATTTGACTAAATGGTCTGTTGTAGCTTGTGATCAATATACTTCACAGCCAGAATATTGGGATGAAGTAAAAAGCATAGTTGGAGACTCTCCTTCTACTTTAAAAATCACATTCCCTGAAATTTATTTAGAATGATGACATAAAGCTGAGATAATTGAAAACATTGTAAAGACTATGCATGAATACGAAAAAGATTGAGTTTTGGAAAATCAATGAGTATGATTCGTATATATCGAAAGACAAACTGCTCATGTACCTGTAAGAAAAGGTTTAATTTTAGCATTAGACTTGGAAAAATATGATTTTAGTAAAGGATCTCAGACTTTAATTAGAGCTACTGAATGAACAATTATTGAGAGAATTCCACCTCGTGTAGAAATTAGAAAAAATGCAATTTTTGAATTACCTCATATCATGGTTTTGATTGATGATCCAGAAAAACAGGTAATCGAACCTTTGAAAGCCAATGTAAAATGTGAAAATCTGCTTTATGATTTTGATTTGATGATGAATGGTGGTCACATCAAATGATGGAAAATTAGCGATGAAGAAACTATTCTACAAATTGTAAATTGATTAAAAAAATTAAACAATTCTGAAACCTTCAAAGAAAAATATTGATTAATTGAAGATTTATGAGTTTTATTATTTGCTATGTGAGATGGAAACCACTCTTTTGCAACAGCAAAAGCTATTTGGGAAGAGAAGAAAAAGACTCTTAGTCCAGAAGAACAACTGAACGATCCTGCAAGATTCGCTTTAGTTGAAATAAACAATGTACATGATGAATGAATTATTTTTGAACCTATTCATCGCGTATTATTTAATGTAGAAGAAAATAGTTTTTTGGATGATATGTGAAGATTCTTTAGAAGTATTTGATCAGATTTGAAAGTAGAGGAATATTCAAGTAAAGAAGAATTAATGCAAAATATGAAAAAATCTGACTGAAACACACACTACTGTCGATGAGTTTCAAAATCTGGATATTATCTTTTCTGAATAGTAAATCCTAAATTAAATTTGGAAGTTGGAAATATGCAAGCATTTTTGGATCAATATTTGAAGGACCACAATAATTCAAAAATTGATTATGTTCACTGAGATGATGTGGTTGAAAGACTTTGAAAAGAAAATGGAAATTTTGGAATCCTATTCCCAATAATGGATAAGTCAGATTTCTTCAAGACTGTTGTTGTTGATTGAGCTTTACCTAGAAAAACATTCTCTATGTGAGAAGCAGACGAAAAGAGATATTATCTAGAAGCCAGGAAAATTGTAAAATAATAAGTTATTTAATATATAAAATCCTCAGAATCTACTTTTGAGGACTTTTTTAGATTTGGTATTTCAAAACTGTGAGGAATAGGATAATGTCTAGTATTGTTATATTCTTGAAGTAAATCTATTCTGTCTGACATTATAATATTTACTCACAAATCTTTCATTGCTTGGAAATCTCATGTTTCATTAACTGTATATGTAACCACTTCTTTTCATAAGTCTCTAGCTTTTTGAACTATTTCTGGTGTTAATATATCATACGGAGCCAAAAAATATTTACTATTATTCTCTCATATAAAATCTAAATCGTTTATATCAAAAGTATCCCGTCAATATATTATATCTGGATCAGCATCTAAAACTTCCCTCGCTGCATCTGAATAACTAATAAAAATTACTCTATCCTGCATATTCAAATCTTTCACTGTTTGTATTATCTCTTCTGCTTGTTGAGCTCAAAGCTTTTCATTATAAACTTTAATTTCAAGGAAGTAATAATCAAACAATCAATCAATAAGTTCCAACATTTTTTGTAATTTCATATACTTTTCTCCGTTCTTTATGGTACAATTATTTTGTATCCAATCAAAATTATTATTTCAAACTTTTCTATTTTTACAATTTGAAGCATAAAGGAGATCTCAATGTACAACTATATTTTCATGATCTTTTGTATAAGATACATCGAATTCTATTCAATCTGCTCATAGGTCTTTTGCTGCCAAAAAAGATTCTAATGTATTTTCTGGAGAATTTTCGATTGCTCATCTATGTCATATAAATTTGATAGTATCAGCATCTTCAGATTTACCTTCTTCCTTTTTCTCTCAAAATTCAAATAACACATATGAAGAGAAATAATCATATATTGGACTATTTTTCGGTAAATTAGAAATATTTCTAAACAAAAATACATCTCCATCTTGTGAGGATATTGTATATCTATTATTTTCATAAAATTCTGAATTTGTTATTCCTCGATTTCTATTTGTTTGTTGCGTAAAAATATCATTATATATACTATCTACTTCTACACTTCAATATCATATAAATCTTTTCAATGAATTATAAAAATCTGTATGCTGAACTAATTCTGGATTGATAGTTCATGCTTGAATTCATGATCAAACCACTGTTGCTACAGACTTAGTATATCGATTTGGTCAGAAAAGATCACGCTCTCATTCTTCGATAGAATTCATCTTTCTATGATCTCACATTATAACTAAGATCCCATTATCAAAGAATCAGATTTCTTGCAGATTTTGATAAAATCTATATAATTCATCATCTGAATATTTTAATGCCAATTCTTCAGTTTTTCAATATGGTGTATTATATGGTTTATGAAATGATATAGTCTGAAGTCATATAAAATATTTTCACGTCTGCGCTTGAACCTCCTGTAAAACTCTATCATATAAATCTTCATCTGGAGCCGATTCAAAGGTATATTTCTTATTCTTCTCAAACTCTTCTTCTCATATTATTTTTTGAAATCATGCTCAAGAAAGAAAATCTCTCTGTTTCAAAAAATTTAAACTAGCAGCACTAATAAATGTAGTTGCATATCATTGATTATTAAAAAACTCTGGAAGGGATTGCATTTTCAGTTTATATCAACTATATGGCGTATTACCCATTTTCATGTTTATCAACGGCACAACTCATAATAACGTTGATATGTGTGCTGTATCAGATGTCGTTCAATTTGTGACAAAATTTGTGAATGTAATTCAATCCTTTTGTATTTCATCAAATTTCGGCATATTATTATTTCATCACATATTGGCTGAATCTATAGCTGATAACGATTCAGCAAAAACTAGTATAACATTCAAATCTTTTCATTCTCACTTAATTCTATCAATCTGATATCCATTATCATCAAATTCAACCTCTTGATAATCTAGATTTATATCATCGTTTTTTAATTTTTGTATATTCAACGAAATCACATCTTTTACATAATTTATATTTGCATTCGAAATTATAATTATTGCATAAAATAGAGCATAAATAAATGAAAAAATGGAAAACGCTATAAGCATATTTTTACCTGATTTTTTCAAAAATTTCATTTTTGTTTGTACTAAGAAAAACGTGATGAGTCATACTAAAATCAATACTATAATCCATAATCTTATGATTCAATTAAATCAAGATGAACCATTACTTCAAAGTGCAAATATATCTACTAATGACACTCTACTATGAAATACAAATATAGTAAACACATCTATTATGTATAATAACAATACAGTGAAAACAATAACATCGTTTATCAATCTATATTTACGTTTTTTTACCCAATAATTAATTATTATCAATAAATGTGCAAAAAATATTACAGGGATATCACTGGCTAAATATGATATAACATTTTCTCGTGGATTTAGATTTTTATAGGAAAAATAAACAATAACTAATTTTGTAATTAAAGCTACAAACAAAAGTATAATCAGCGTTCTTCAATATAACGGACTGCTCTTTATACTATTTCTAATTCACGAAAATATAGATTTTGATTTTTTATTATTTATTTCTGAATGCATAAAAACTTAGATAATCCTCTTTATAAAATCAGAATACCCATAATAGAAGTTAATCATATAGGATATATCTCACGAGAGTGAGTATAAAATTTTTAATTTTGAATGCAATAATAAAAATTACAAACTTTTTTGATGGAATTTCATAAAAAAGTCCCATTTTTTTTGACAGAAAAAAATTTTTGAATATAATTAAGTGAGTGAATATTTCACGATTTATTCATTATTTCAGTAATCATGCAATGAATTTGATTAGACATTGAGTCGATTTTGAGACTCATTGCAAACAATCAAAACATCTCAGACCTACATCTTTCTGCTTGAGAATCTGTTGCGTATAGACTTAACGGAGAAATCGTTAGAAAGGAAGAATTAGGGAAAATCTGAGATGAAAATATGGAAATTTTACTTAAACAACTCTTCAAGAACAATCCTCAAAGATATGACAAATTCTTGGTGGATAAAGAGGCAGATTTTGCTTATGTAGCAAAAGATGATACTGCATACAGAGTGAATGCATACCTCAGCACATGAAGGATTAACGTTGTTATGAGAAAGATTAATAGCACACCTAGACAGCTAGAATGAATTATGTTTCAGAATATTTCTGAGTCTATAAAGAAAAATGTTCTCGCAGCACCTAAGTGATTATTCCTTGTAACATGACCTACTTGATGAGGGAAATCTACATCAATTGTAGCTATGCTTGAAATTTTGAATAAAGAAAAACCTTATAAAATTATCACAATTGAAGATCCTATTGAGTACGTATTTAAACCTCAAAAATCTCTAATATCACAGAGAGAAATTGGTCATGATACACGATCTTTTGGAGCTGCAATTTCATCTACATTAAGGGAAGACCCTGATGTAATATTTGTATGAGAAATAAGAAATAGTGAAACAGCTGAGGCTGTACTAAATCTAGCAGAAACAGGACATTTAGTATTCTCTACATTACATACCAATTCTGCTACACATACATTAAACAGATACCTTTCTTTCTACCCAAGTGATATGCAAAATTCTGTACTAGAAAGAATGGCTGACTGTTTAGTAGGGATAATGTCTCAAACTCTTGTAAAGACAAAGGATGCTCAATGAAGAATCTGAATCTTTGAACTTATGCTAAATAGTAATGCAGTGAAAAATAATTTGAAAAAAAGAGAAGTAGATCAAATGCAAAACATTATTGAAACTTCGACTCAAAACTGAATGATTTCAATGAGACAATATGCTAAAAAATTACTTGAAAGAGATATTATTAATCAAGAAGACGTAGAATGGCTGTTAAATAGTAAATCAAATTCTCAAGTTTAATTTATAATCTATATATAAAATGTGGGAATGATATCATGGGTGATGATGAAGACCCAAAAGAATGACAAGAAAGCAAATAGAAGAAATGATAAAAAATATGGGTAAATCAAAAATTATCAACGAAAAATCTAATAAATACCATGAAGATGAAGAAAAGAAGGCTGATGATATACTAAAAAAAATACAGGATAACAAATAAAATCAATTTTATTTATTTACTACTTGCAGAAATATGGCAACACAAGAAAGCGTAGAAAAGTATTTACCTGAGCACCTTCGAAAGGTCGCTTTGGATTACAATATTCCAGATGACATGATGGAAAACAACTCTGATTTAGTGGTCCTTGTTTTAGAAAGCAAATCTATTAACGAATCTAAGGAAAAACAAAGTTGGTTCGATTTATATTCTCTTATGAACCTAGAGCAAATTGATAAATTGAGGGATATTTTAACCAGAGAGAAAGAAAAACTAGCGGAGATTGAAGCAAAATATCAAGCGAAACAAGATGAAATTAAAAGAAAATATGAAGAAACTTATGCATCTGGTGCATATCAAGCAAAACAAGATGAAATTAAGCAATCAGAATTATCATCTCGTCAACAAGAAGAAGTCGAAGCTGACGCTTTACTTAGTCAAATTTAGTCATATGACGATAAAATTCAATAAAATTAAATTTTATATTCTATATTTAATCGGGTGTTTTGTAAGTTCATCCGTTTTGTTTTGATGAATTACTTTTGCTGCTGATGATTTATTATGGCATCTAATAGAACCATCTTATTATTCGAATACAACACTTGATATGGGTGTAAATGTTAAAACAGTTTGAGATGAAGTTTTGGGATGATCAAATGAAATTAACATTAAATTTAAAAAAGTAGTTCCAATTGGAGAAAATGGCCAACTCTTGTGTCATAACGGACCATGTCCTGAAGGATGTACAAGTTATGATGAAGAAAAAGACAAAGAGGGAATATGTCCATGGCAACATAAGTGGGCCAGCGTTGAAGTATGAAAAAAGCCCCCAATGGTTGTAAAAGTTACTAGATTATTATTATCTCTCGTTATAGCTTTATCTGTAACGATGATATTGTACAATGGTATTATGTATATAGTGCAAACATGACAATGAAAAGAATGAAAAAGCCTTATGAAAAATATAGTTTTAATCGTTGTGGGGATATTGATATCACTGTTTAGCGTCCTGATAATCAGATTAATTCAATCTATCCCTTATACTCTTGATGAAGAATTGTCTGATGATGGATATCAAACAGATAATGAAGTTTTAACACAAGATTAAACCAATAGATATTTAATATTTTGTAAAAAATAACTATGAACCTTAAAAAAATTATAGCTATATGTACAGTCCCACTATTCGGAATTATATCCAAGGTCTCCGCTGTAACTGTTCGAACACTAAAAAAAACAAAAGATACAGCAGACCATAACCGATCCCAAATTGATGGTAGTCGTTCAATTTTAGATATAATTTCTTTTGTTAATAGTTATTTATGGTTTGTTGTTTGATTTGTATGCTTTCTATTCATGATTTGGAATTGATACCAGTTAATAATAAATAATTGAGATGACAAACAGCCATGAATGAAATGATTGTTATGATCAATTGTTTGAATCGTTATTTGTTTATTGGCTTATATCATCGTAAATTTGGCTGTAAAATTATTTGCATAAAATTTTTGTTGGATATAATTTTGTAGAAACTGGATGTTTATATCCAGTTTTTATCTTGAACAAAAAATAGTGTAGGTGCTAAGTTTTAGTGGTTATTATTATATATTGTAAAACGAATAATCAAAGGTGTCTAGATTATCAAATTATTATAGAGTTTCAATCTATATTCTATTTATCCCCATGAGTACTGTCATAAGTCAGTGAATATATCACTGGATGATGCTGAATTATTTTGCAATATATTTTTAGTTATGTTTTCTACATAACCCCTAGTTTCCTTTGGCAATTTTGATAAATCTCATGATGTAAGGCTCTTTTGCCCTATTTTCCCCTTATAATTACCGGGCCCCCAATTGTAACAAGCCAAAGCAGATTGAAAACTACCAAATTCTTCCATCTTTTCCTTAAGCATAATTCATGCCGCCCATGCTGTAGCTAGTGGATCTTTTAAAAATTCATCTTTTGAATTAAAAGTTTTCCCATATTTTTCCGATAATTTACTATTTTTCATACATCATTCTGCTGTTGATGGCATAAACTGGAACAGTCATCTAGCTCAAGCTGATGATCACAATAAATTATTTCACTTATATAATTTTCATCCACTCTCTTGTTTACAAACACACTCTAACGCATATTTTGGTAAATTTAAATCACGTTCTATAACATTTAAGTATTTTTTGTATGTAGAGTTTTCGAGATAATTAATTGTATTTGAACTTTTGGATTGGTCCACTAATTTATCCATTTCAGATTTCTCATCTGATGTTAAATCAGACAGTGCACTGCTATGATTCTCGGCTCAATTATTATTTCAATTATTATTTCATGTTTCCTTTCAGTTATTGTTTCAATTATCAGTACTTCATTGCTGTTTTGCTCCATAATTTTCTGGTAAAAATACTTTAGCCTTTACTCACTCAATTACATCTTCTTTATCGGCATATAATGCTGCTGTAAAGCATATAACTAAATCATCGGTATTGTGTATAGTGGAATAAAAATCTTTCAATTCTGAAAAATCTCCTTCTAAATAGGTTTTCATATTGGTAATATGTTTGTGAGCTAGCTCTTTTTTCTTTTCTTCTGTGATTTTTGATGTATCTACGGTTACTTTTTCTTGCTGTTTACCATTTACAGTGATCACTTCTTTCTTTAAATAATCATTTCACAATGTTTGTTGAATTACTGATACAGGAATAAGGTTTATATCTATATTATCTGCCATTACATCACGTAAATGATCTCATTTGGTAGTTGACTGCTTGTCTAAATCTGTTAATGCAAAATTTGCTAATACTGATGAACGTGAATTAGAATCTGTTATCGTTATATCACTTCATTTTCAAACTGATTTTTCATATTCTTTAAAAATTTTAGTTATATTTTCATTTTTTTCATCTGTGAGATTTAGTCTGTCTAAACGCCATTTTTTTACGATTCACTCCAATCATCATGTGATTCAAATTAGCTTACATACAAAATCTATAATTTTACACCAAAATCATCTTTTTTCTATTGGTTTATTAATCTCTTCTAATAAATCTATTCCAACAAATTTGGTAACTGAATTCAGCGCATTTGCTCAATTTAATAAACCATTGGCTGCACTTTGTAGTCATGCAGATGCACCAAAGAAGTTTTCAGGTTTGTTTAGCATTTTTGTTATTAATGCTGTTGTTTTCGGACTATTAACAACCTGTATGTTTCAAATCTGACTTAAAATATTTTGTCTTTCCTGTAATGAAAGTCAAAAATCAAAAGTCTGATTTTCATCTACTTTAAATATATTATTATCTATCAGATTATAAGGTGAAAAACCTTCACTAGCAAAAACTCAGTCATTTAAATAATTTTTGAATTCAAGTGGGCTAGCCAAAACTGCAGATTTTTCTGGGTTTTTTAAAACTCAATTATGAACCGATAAATAATCTAATGCATTTATCCATTGACTAAATTTATTAAACGATCATTTCGTTTTTTTAGCAAAATTTCATACTCAAGTAATTAGCTGATTAAGACTATCCCATGAAATACTATTGAGTCAATTTAACATATTCGTATTTGTTTCATTTCATTGTTCTTTTAGCATCTCCATCAAACACCATTCAAGTGCTGGAGCTATTGTATTATTTATAACTTTGTCATTTTTTTCAGAATTTCATAATTTGTTTTTTAAAAAAAGAGTTACTCATTTGCGAATTTGAGAAAAAATATATTCAAGCTTTGCTTCTGCCGTCTCTCATGGAAGATTTACAAATTCTTTTGGATTTGAAGAAATAACAGTTAATAATCTATTATAAGTTTCAGAATCTTTTATAAGTTCGTATGTGGTTGGGGTTTGATTTTTCTCCCCTAACAATTCTGTGGTTTGTCATTGAACATCTTGCCTTACTTGTTTATACTGTTCTAATCTATCTTTTAATGATTGCAATGCTTCATCTTGTAATGAAGAAAGTTTATCTATTCGTTCTTTCATATTTGCCAAATCCTCTTCCATTTTTTGGATTTCTGTTTCTTTTTCTTGTTTCTTTGTCTGATCTGTTTCTGATTGTATCCCTGATTTGAGCGTTTCTAGTTTTTTTTGTAATTCAGAAAAATCATTTTTAATTTGGTTTTCTAGTTCTGTCCTTTGTATTTGATTATGTGATGTAGGCATCAATGAAGATTATGTTCGTATAAAATACATCATAATTATACTTAAATTGCCAAAAAAATGCAAAAAAAACTGACCAAAATCAGTTTTTTTATTATGTTGGATAAATGCCTAATTTTTCATTTAATAATGTTTATCTTAAATTGTTTGATAAAGATATAATTGAATTAACATATTGTAGATTATTGCTGTTTTAGATTAATAATAATCTAAATTAAATAGTTATTCTATGCCATAGAATTTCAATCTTTATTTCGTGAATATTTTCACAAATCGGCAAGTACTTCATCAATCTTCTCATTTTTTTTAACCAATTCTTTGGCTTCTTCTTTTTTAAGTGTTTCTTCAGGATTACTTTTTAATACTCCCATTGTTACCGATGGTATGTATAGCCTAGTTTCTTCAGGCAACTTTGAGAAATCTGCTTTAGTAAGATTCCTTTTACCTTTTTTATTTTCTATATGTTTTTCATAATTCCCCGGTCACCAATTATAACATGCTAAAGCAGTTTGAAAATTATATGTTTTCATATATGTCGACATAATAACTCCAGTAGCTACTGCTGTGGCTAAAGGATTTTTTATAAATTCGTTTCTTGATTTAAATTTCTTTACTCAACAATATTCTAATACTTTTTTATTTTTCATGTACAAATCTGCTGTAGATGGCATAAGTTGGAACAATCATTGTGCTCATGCAGATGATCATTTTATGCTACCACTTTTATTATACATATATCAACCACTTTCTACGCTCATTATACATCTTAATGCTTGCGCTGGTAATCAAAAAGCAAATTCTACATTGTTCACAAATTTTGTATAAATACTGTCTGACAAGTAGTTGATTTTATTGGACGTTTTTGACTTCTCTACAAGTTTATTTAGATAAACATTATCATCTGGCGTTAAATCTGGCAATAAAAGATTGCCATCTTCTTCATTTTTCTCATCTACATTTGCCCCCTTTTCCCCATCTTTGTTAGATTCTTTTTCCTGATCTTTTGTTTTTTTCCATTTTTTCAGTTCTTCTTCTGTGTTTGGGAAAATTTCAGAATTTTTTAAAAGTTCATTGTATTTGTTTATATCTCATTCGATATTACTGGGTAATCCAGCCCATTCTTTATTATCTACATCAAAAGACATTTTATACAAATTAATGAATAAAAAATTTTGTATATTTAATTATATTTTTAAAAAATATTTTGTCAAAATTTTAGGGACTTTTTATTAAATATAAAAAAATAGTATATATCATATATACAATTCCTATAGAAATTTTTAATTTTTTTATTCCACTTCACTTAAAAATCTTTCAGCTTCTAATGCTGCCATACAACCTGTTCCTGCTGAAGTAATTGCTTGACGATAAACTTTATCCTGAACATCTCATGCAGCGAACACTCATGGAACTGAAGTTTTTACTCAATCGTGAGTGATGATATATCATGTTTCATCCATATCTAATTGTCAATTTAAGAATTCTGTATTTGGCTGATGTCCGATAGCATAAAAAAGTCCACGACATTCAATTTCAGATTCTTCGTTTGTTTGGTTATTTATTACTTTGATTCATTCCAGATTTTTATCTCAATGACATGAAACAGCTTCAGTATGTCGCATTATTTTAATTTTTTCATTTTTAAGAACCTTCTCTTGCATTGCTTTGGATGCACGAAGAACATCTCTTCTGACCAACATTATTACTTCACTGGCAAAGTTTGTCAGATACATTGCTTCTTCACATGCTACATCTCATCATCAGATCACCGCAATTCTCTGATTACGATAAATTGGCAATCATCAGTCACAAACTGCACATGCAGAAATTCAACGTTGCCAAAATTGATTTTCTCATGGAATTCTAAGTCTTTTCGCTGTAGCTCAAGTAGCTATAATCACTGTTTTTGCCAATATTTCTTCATCTCATGCATACAATTTGAAAGGCTGAGAAGAAAAATCTACACGATCGATAGTTTTCATGATAACCTTTGCTCATTGATTTTCACTCTGCTGTTTCATTTGAGTCATCAGTTCTAATCATCAGATTCAATCTGGAAATCATGGAAAATTTTCTACAGTTGTAGTTGTCGTTAACTGCCCTCCTGGAGGCATTCATCATGCCATAAATCATTCATACATTATTGGACTCAATCATGCTCTAGCAGTATAAATAGCAGCAGTATGTCATGCTGGTCATCATCAGATAATTACTACATTTTGAATTTCTGTCATATCCGTGAATTCTTTTAAAATTTAAACTTAAATGAAATATATAATAAAGATTTCCGAAGTCAAACTGAAAAACTTATTTCATTTAGGATGAAATCTAAGATTCTTTCTTTAACTATTAAAATATAGAACAATATTAATTTCCTCTCATTTAATCAAAAAAATCTATTTTAATATCATATTTTTCTTCAGTTTTCGTATACTTCTTTTCTTAAAAATTTTTTATTATAATCATAGAAAAACCATTCTCAATCTCTATTTCAGTCTTTATACTTTCATTTCTCATCTATGTGGCCATTATGGTATAATATCCGTTCATAATTACCTGATCATGTTCCATAATACGTTAATCTATGACTAAGCTCTCCTTTTTCTCTATACATAAGCCACTCTCATATTTCTTTTCATTCTTTGTATTCTCATTTCTTTCTTATTTGGCCATTTTCGTAGTATGATATTCGTTCTCACTCTTGTTTTCAATCTTTATAATTTCATTTTTCTGATATCTGACCATTTTCGTGGTATTCAATCCGTTCTCACTCTTGTTTTCAATCTTTATAATTTCATTCATACCAAAATTTATTACCTTTTGTACGCCAAGAAAACCACCTTCACTCTTTCTTTCAGTCTTTGTAACTTCATCTTTCATAACTGTCTACATAATACAAAATCCATACTCCATCCTCTTTTCAATTTTTATAATTTCACTTCTCATGAAGTTTTCCATTCTCATGATACCATACTCGTCTTCATTCTTTATTTCATTCTCTATAATTTACCTGGCTCATAATTCTTCAATTGCTATGATATTCAACCCATTTTCCATTTTTCTCTCAGTTTTTATAGTTTCATTTCTCTCTTATTTGGCCATTATCATAATATGATTTAAAATATCCGTCCTCTATTTTTCAATTTATATATGTTTTTTTATAGTTTATTTTACCACTTCTATGGTAGCTAACCTGTTCTCATTCTAATTTCCCGTCTTTATAATTTGATTTTTCTTTTGTTTGACCGTTTTCGTAGTATGAAATTTGTTCTCAATCTAACTGTCCATTTTTATAATTTGATTTCTCTTTTGTCTGACCATTTTCGTAGTACGAAATTTGTTCTCAATCTAACTGTCCATTTTTATAATTTCGTTCCTCTTTCAGTTGGCCCGAATAATAATACGATCTTCGCTTCCCATCTTTTTCTCAATTTTTGTACATTCACCTTTCATAAACATGACCTCTTTCATATTCAAAATGTGAAAGTGCTGGAATTATGTTAAATCCCTCAGAAGTATTATCAGTAGCATTACCTATGGCATTATCATCACCATAATAAAGACTCCGCTTTCATATTTTTTCTCAATCTTTGTATTCTCATGTTTCCTTTATGTAACCATTTTTATAATAGACAATATGCTTTCAATCTTTCTCTCATTCTGTTTCTTCTCGTTTTGGTACGACAGGGGCAGGATCTGGGTATACTATGCATCATCATGGTGGTCGACGATATTCTTCTTTAATTTCATTCAACTCTACATCGTCTTTATTTATATTATTTCCTAAATAAAAGTAAGCTCATCCTCAAATTCATATAAGAATAATGCCAATTATTATTCATGTTGTAGTTTTCTTTTTCATTTATCTTTGTAAATTGAAAAAATAAATATGCTTGTAATCGACATTATTATATTTATTTATCATGATTTTGTCAAAAAATTAACAACCATTTTAAAGATTTAGATATATTATCAATTGAAATCTGGCGGCCCATACTTATAATAATCATATACAAAATTTAATTGTGTTTCCTGCCATGAAAAAGACAATACACTCCCCTGAAGAAATGCACAAATTATGAATGGACCTTTCAAAATCTGAAAATATTCTTTTTCTCGTTGGAAATTTATGAAGTGGAAAAACTACATTCACAAAATGATTCGCAGAGTGATTATGAATTGATCCTAAAAAAGTTCAATCCCCTACGTATACTTACGTGAATGTATATGATGAGAAGTTATTACATATTGATATGTACAGACTGGAAATTTTTGAAGATTTAATAGAAAAATGAATTATGGATTTGATTAATGAATATGAATATATTTTGATAGAATGGCCAAAATGGATAGAAAAATTAAACTTACCATGAACTAAGACAATGACAATAACTAAGACATGAGATAATGAAAGGGAAATAGAACTTTTATAATAAGTAAAACAACCATGCAAATACTAATCACCTGCCCTTTCTGATGTGCATCATTACTAACCAAAGAACTAAAAAGGCTGAATTTACCACTGATAGAATCACATCCAACTGCAGTTTTGAGTGAATGAACATGGAAAGATATTTATCGCATCAATTTATGGTCAAGAATAGCAAATAAAGTTTATGCAGTAATGTGAGAAGATAAAATCACAAACTTTGATCAGCTTTTTGATTTTGTTTTATCTTTGAACTGGAACACTTTATTTGTACCAACTTCTGAATTTTCTCTTCATGCAACATGCAAA
>OCTX012204309.1_pt1 | contig 17550 bp, 16 predicted proteins | sample 1539691 | NCBI WGS metagenome assembly OCTX01 (sample SAMN02144231, study PRJEB22623) | gut metagenome | biome: sheep rumen | host: Ovis aries | place: New Zealand | reverse complement strand
GACCTCGTTAAGAAATACGATTTGTATTTGTTCTCTGACGAAGTTTACCGTGAATACATCTATACAGGCTCCCCATATATCAGTGCTTGCCATTTGGAAGGTATTCAAGAGAATGTCATTCTCATCGATTCCGTATCAAAACGATACAGCGAATGCGGTATCCGTATCGGAGCCTTGATTACAAAGAATAAAGCTGTTCGACAAGCCGTTATGAAGTTCTGCCAGGCACGACTGTCTCCTCCCCTAATCGGACAGATTATAGCAGAAGCATCCTTAGATGCACCAGAAGAATATTATCGTGATGTATACGATGAGTATGTGGAGCGAAGGAAGTGTCTGATTGACGGACTAAATCTGATTCCAGGTGTTTATTCACCGATTCCAATGGGGGCTTTTTATACTGTAGCCAAACTTCCTGTCGATGATAGTGAGAAATTCTGCCGCTGGTGTCTCGAATCTTTTGAAGATGAAGGCGAAACCATCATGATGGCACCTGCCAGTGGTTTTTATACAACTCCGGGAATTGGATATAACGAAGTGCGACTCGCATACGTGCTAAAGAAGAAAGATTTGGAAAGAGCTCTGACTATTCTTAAGAAGGCACTTGAAGCATATCCTGGGAGAGTAAGCTAATTCTGATTTCCTTTAATATGGCCTAGGACAATCTATTATAAAAGTGGAGCATTTCATATAAATGTTCCACTTCTTTTATAGTTTCCCTTCATTCTTTTTAGGAATTATGCGACTAACATTCATATAGTCTTTGACGATAATGATAAAAAAAGATAAAATTCACGCTTTTTTAACAAAATAACACCCGATATCATTATCTTTGCTAGATAAAATAGCAACTAAAAAGAGAGAACATGGAAATCACGATGTACGACACCTTACTGCAGCTACCTCTTTTTCAAGGATTGGGTCGAATGGACTTGACAAATATTTTAAGTAAGGTAAAATTATCTTTTCATACATTTGAACCGGACGAAGTAATTGTTCGGCAAGGTGATAAATGTGAGCAGCTTCTCTTCTTTTTAAGTGGTGAACTACTGGCCGAGACCAATCATTTCGATCCTTCATACATATATACAGAAGTATACAAGAAACCTGCGGTTATCGAACCATATTCCGTTTTTGGTTTACATCCGAACTTCCTTTCTACCTATAAAGCACGGACAAAAGTGAAGATGTTGATGATTGAAAAGAAATATATTCTCACCGAACTGAATAACTACGAGATCTTTCATATCAACTATTTGAATATTCTAAGCAATCAAGTGCAAATAGAACATAAGAAGATTAATAAGGTCTATGCCTCCGGCGTACACAATAAAATCGTTCAATTCTTTCTCATCCAGGCACGTAAGACTGATGGAGAAAAGAATATTAAAATAAAGATGGAAGATCTTGCTGCTCTAATCGATGAAACTCGTATTAATGTGTCCAGAGAACTGAATGATATGAACGACAGAGGATTGATTGAACTGGGACGTAAATCAATTTTTATCCCTGCTCTTGAGAAACTATCCACTTCTATCCAAACAACAAAAGAATAATTAACCACTATGAACGAACAGAATCCTTTTTTCACAAGATACAATACCCCTCATCAGACAATACCATTCAACCTTATCCGGAATGAGCACTACGAACCGGCGATGATGGAAGGAATGAGAAAACAAGATGAAGAGATCAGCCATATTATCGACAACCCGGAACCTCCAACCTTTGAAAATACAATAGAGATGTTGGAGAAATCAGGAGATCTCCTTGATCGTGTCACGACTGTCTTTGGAAACCTCATGAGTGCGGATACCAATGATGAGATGGAGGCTATCGCTGAAAAAATGATGCCATTGCTGACAGAGCATGGCAACAATATAACACTAAACGACAGACTATTTCAACGAATAAAATCTGTCTACGAACAGAAGGATTCTTTGCATCTGAACAAAGAACAGGAAATGCTTTTGGAAAAAACGTACGATGGATTTATCCGAAACGGCGCCAACCTTTCAGAGACTGACAAAGGAGCCTTAAGAAAATTGAATACTGAGTTAAGTATGCTCACCTTGCAGTTCTCACAGAATCATCTGAAAGCAACTCATCAATACGAATTACCTATTACCCGTGAACAGTTGGAAGGTGTTCCTGAACATGTAATTGCCAGCTATGCACAAAATGCAAAGGAACGTGGTAAAGAAGGATTTATCGTCACCCTGGAAGCCCCTAGTTATATGCCTTTTATGAAATACGTGAAAGATCGTGATCTACGTAAGGAACTATATATGGCATACAACACCCAATGTACACATGACGATGGCTTTAACAATATTGATATTGTACGTAAAATTGTCAATTGTCGACTTCAGATTGCACAATTATTGGGATTCCCGACCTTTGCCGACTATGTCTTAAAGAACCGCATGGCGGAAAATAAGGAAAACGTCTTCCAATTGCTAAATGAACTACTGGAGGCCTATGCTCCAGCAGCAAAAAAAGAAGTTGAACGGATTACTGAATTGGCAAAGGAAACGGAAGGAGCAGACTTTGAATTGATGCCATGGGATTGGGCTTTCTACTCCAACAAGTTGAAGGAGAAAGAATATGATTTGAATGACGAATTGTTACGCCCATACTTCGAACTCAGCCAAGTTAAAAAAGGAGTGTTTGGTTTAGCTTCTCGCTTGTATGGCATCTCATTCATGGAAAACAAGAACATTCCTGTATATCATCCAGATGTGAAAGCATATGACGTTTTCGATAAAGACGGATCCTACCTAGCTGTTCTCTACACCGATTTCCATCCACGTAAAGGGAAACATGCCGGAGCATGGATGACCAACTATAAAGAACAATGGATAGATCAAGATACCAATAGTCGACCGCATGTTTCCGTGACCATGAACTTCACGAAACCTCAGGCCGACAAACCTGCCCTTTTGACATTAGGTGAGGTTGAGACATTCTTGCACGAGTTCGGGCATTCCCTGCATGGGATGTTTGCCAATACCACCTACGCCAGTTTAAGTGGCACTAATGTTTACTGGGATTTCGTGGAATTACCTTCCCAATTCATGGAGAACTATGTCACAGAGAAAGAGTTCTTGAACACTTTTGCCCGCCATTATGAAACAGGAGAAACAATTCCTGACGACCTGATTGAACGTATCAAGAGGGCTGCCAATTTCAATATTGCATACGCTTGTCTCCGACAATTGAGTTTCGGTTTTTTGGATATGGCGTGGTATACACGCACCACACCTTTTGAAGGAGATGTGGAACGTTACGAGAAAGAAGCATGGCATGAAACGCAATTGTTGCCTGCTGTAGAAGGAACATGTATGTCGGTTCAGTTCTCACATATCATGTCGGGCGGATATGCTGCCGGATATTATAGTTATAAATGGGCGGAAGTTCTGGATGCTGATGCTTTCTCTCTCTTCCAAGAAACAGGCATTTTCAATACAGAAACAGCTGCTTCCTTCCGCGAAAATATTCTTTCGAAAGGTGGGACAGAACCACCTATGCAATTATACAAACGTTTCAGAGGTCAAGCTCCTACTATTCACGCATTATTAAAACGTAACGGAATTATTTAGATATGAAGAAATTACAATTTATCATCGGATTATGTCTACTCTTGTGTTGCTTTAGTTGTGACCAAGGAGATGATGTCGGAGAAATCTTTGTCTCAGGCAAATGGACTGTAGTCAACTATTTCAATACTACAGATTGGAAAAATTCAAATAAGGCACAGCCTATCTATACCAGTTTCGAAGATGTCACTGCCATAAAGGGATTAACGATTGCCTTCGAAGAGAGTGGTGTCTTCAGTGGTACGCTAACCTGTGGAGGAACAATCACTGGGACATGGGAGGCTAATGGGAAAGACCGAACCGTTTTCATTGATGGAAAGAACATACGGACAACAGGATCTCTTAATGGATTCGATAATGAATTTGTACGTATACTCACTGACGCACGTTACTATCAAGGTGACTCACGCAATCTTTTGTTGACGATAGAGAAGAAAACATATTACGTACAACTCTCACACTATTAATAATTGAGACATGATGGATCGCACTGAAGAAAAACAAGTTAAATTAGATAAACGATACTTACGTATGGCGGCTATATGGGCAGAAAACTCATATTGCCAGCGCAGAAAGGTTGGAGCACTCATCGTAAAGAATAAGATGATCATTTCAGATGGTTACAACGGCACGCCATCTGGATTCGAGAATATTTGTGAAGATGAGAACAATGTTACGAAGCCGTATGTACTTCATGCCGAAGCCAATGCCATTACAAAGATAGCACGCTCGAACAATAGTAGCGATGGAGCAACCTTATATATTACAGACTCTCCTTGCATCGAATGTGCGAAGTTAATCATCCAATCAGGAATCAAGCGCGTCGTTTACAGCAAGAAGTATCGTTTGGACGACGGATTGAATCTTCTGAGAAAAGCAAATATTGAAGTTGAATACATTGATTTGAATAATGAATAACAAAATGGATAAGCCTAAGAAATCCTATTTTATTCCTGTAATTGCTGCTGTGGCTATCGTAATTGGCATCCTAATTGGTACTTTCTACGCAAACCAGTTCTCAACAGATCGTAGGGGAATAATAAACATGTCCTCTAATAACAAACTGAACGCACTACTTCGCATTGTAGAGGACCAATATGTGGATACCGTTAAAATAAATGAACTTATCGAGGAAGCAATGCCTCAGATATTAGGAGAATTAGACCCACATTCAGCATATATTCCAGCAAAAGATTTAGAAGCTGTCAATGACGACCTGGCTGCAAGTTTCAGTGGTATCGGTGTGCAGTTCACAATCCATGACGACTCCATCCATATCAATAATGTCATTCATGGCGGTCCCTCTGAAAAAGTTGGCCTGATGGCGGGCGACCGTATTGTTGCTGTCGATGATTCTGCTTTTGTAGGGAAGAGTGTCAACAATGTTTCCGTACAACGTAAGTTGAAAGGCCCTAAAGGAAGCACGGTCAAACTGGGAGTATACCGTCCAGGTGAGAAAGAGCTGCTCACTTTTACAGTCGTTCGAGGTGACATCCCGGTTAAGAGTATCAATGCATCCTATATGATAAAGAATAAATATGGATATATCAAAGTCGACAAATTTGCAGAGAACACTTATCATGAGCTTTTGATCGCATTGGCTCAGCTGAACCAGCAACGCTGCGAGGGGATCATCATCGACTTGCGTGAGAATACGGGGGGATTCATGGGAGCAGCCATCCAGATGGTTAATGAGTTCCTACCCAAAGATCGACTCATCGTTTATACAGAAGGGCGTAAATCACCACGTAAAGACTATTTGTCGAATGGTACAGGCAGTAATCAAGAAATGCCACTTGTCGTATTGATCGACGAAGGTTCTGCTTCAGCAAGTGAGATCTTCTCAGGAGCTATCCAAGACAATGATCGGGGAACAATCATTGGGCGACGGTCATTTGGCAAAGGTCTGGTTCAACAACCAATCGAGTTCAGCGATGGTTCTGCCATCCGTCTGACCATCGCACGATACTATACACCTTCGGGACGATGCATCCAGAAGCATTATTCGAATGGGAAAGACCAGGAATATGAAATGGACATATACAACCGATACGAACATGGCGAGTTCTTCTCACAGGATAGCATCAAGCAAGACCAGAGTACTGTATACTATACTTCATTAGGCCGTCCGGTGTATGGAGGTGGCGGCATCATGCCTGATTATTTCATCCCTGTTGACACAACGGGCATGACATCCTATTTCCAAATGGCGAGAAACAGAGGATTGACCATACAATTTAGCTTTAACTACACGGATAAATACCGTACCTCACTTCAGCAATTCACAGAGTGGAGACCACTCCTCAAATATCTCAAGTCACAAAATGTGATTGAACAGTTTGTACGCTTTGCCGAAGGAAAAGGTTTGAAACGCCGCAACATCATGATAGCCAAGAGCAGAGAGCTGCTTGAGTTAAACTTGTATGGCAATATCATTTATAACATGCTCGACATGCAGTCATACATTGAATATCTGAATGAGAGCGATAAACCTGTACTCAAAGCCATCGAGATATTGGACAAGAAACAGGCTTTTCCGAAAGCACCGGAACAAGCCATAAGCAACGAGAAATGACCAAACAGGAAATAAGAAAACTCATTGCGACAGAGAAGAAAAAATATGGAACAACGGAGTTAGACAAACTGTCGGCTGCGTTGTTCCAACTATTGGAAGAACATCCGCTCTTCCAGAAAGCAAGAACAGTCCTACTCTACTATGCTCTCCCTAGAGAGGTCAATACACATGCGTTCATTGAAAAATGGTATCACCACAAACAAATACTCCTGCCTATTGTCGTGGGTGATAATTTGGAATTGCGCCAATACTCCGGACCATCTTGCATGAGAGAAGGAGCTTTCCACATCATGGAACCGACAGGAGATTTGTTCAATCAGTTTGAATCCATCGAATTATCAATCATACCAGGAGTCGCTTTTGATGCAAAGGGACATCGGTTAGGAAGGGGAAAAGGGTATTACGATCGGCTTTTACCGAAACTCAAGTCATACAATATTGGAGTTTGCTATCAATTTCAGGTTATGCCAGAAGTTCCGACCGACGAATATGATCAGCCGATGGATGAAGTATGGACAGAGAAAGGAAAGCTCTAGTTAAAGATAATGTCGACGATCACTTGAGAGCCGACCCGATTATTCAAGGTTTTTACTAACGTCGAACGAGCCATACTCAATTCCTGACGCAGAGCAGCCGATGTAACATGCACATACAGTTTCTGATTCTTTATGTAAAGATGTTCCACATCCGTATATTTGGACATCTGAGGGCCTAGGACATCACTCCACGCCTGTATCAGACGATGTTCATTCAAAGGCGTTTCCAATCCACTTAAACGAAGGAACTGCAAAACTAAATCACTTATATTCTGAGCTTTGTTCCTCTTCATGGTCAATGAATCCTTTCGTTAATACTTCCATCTACGACATCGAACACCTTATATGCGCCTTGCACCTTCTGCATGATACGATCTAAATGATCCCTATTCGTATCGGTAATAAAGATTTGACCAAACTGGTCACCTGCAACCAATTTCACAATTTGTTCTACTCGCGAGGCATCAAGCTTGTCGAAAACATCATCTAGCAGTAATAATGGTTTTGTCTGACTACCTGTCCGACACAAAAATTCAAACTGCGCAAGTTTCAATGCTATCAGATAGGTTTTATTCTGCCCCTGTGAGCCCTCACGACGAATAGGGAAAGTTCCCAAACGCATCGTTAGATCATCCTTATGTATTCCTTTCAACGAAAAACCCATGATCCGATCTTTAGGACGACTCGCTTTTAACTGTTCTAATAAATCGCCTTGCAAAGCATGCGACTCATAACTCAAGTCAACTTGTTCACGATCGGAAGAAATCTGACTATAATAGTGCTGGAAAGTCGGGATAAATTCCTGAACAAATGCGTTACGCTTCTGAAAAACCACAGCACCTGATTGAGCCATCAGTTCCTCACATACATCAAGTAAAGCAGAATCAGGCTCTTCTTCCGCTTTCAGCAAGGCGTTTCGCTGTTCTAGAGCGCGAGTATAACGGATTAGCGCTTCCAAGTATGAACGATCATACTGTGAGATAACAACATCCATGAATCGACGTCGCTCATCACTTCCTCCCGAAATCAGATCCACATCCGAAGGAGATATCAGTATCAACGGGATCAAACCGATGTGATCGGACAAACGCTCGTATTCTTTTTTATTCCGCTTGAAACGTTTCTTCGTGCGACGTTTCAATCCACAATAAATCTCCTCTTGTTGCTCAAGATCATCCGAAGCATACGTTCCTTGGATAACGAAGAAATCCCGATCATGCATAATATTCTGTGAGTCAATCGGGTTGAAAGCACTTTTACAAAAGGAGAGATAATAAATCGCATCCAACAAGTTCGTTTTACCCATCCCGTTCTGTCCAATAAAACAATTTACTTTCGGAGAAAAAGACAATTCAACTTGATCTAGATTTTTGTAATTCAGAACGGAAATGCGATTTAATATCATAACAAACACTTAATTTATAATGCAAAAATAACGATAAAAACGGTAAATCATAAAAAAAATAGCTTGTAAATTTCTTTAATACACATAAATGAGTTACTTTTGCCTTTCGAAAATAAAAGAACGATTTTTTCATCGAAAATAATAAAAGAATATATACAATGGCAAAGAAACAAGAAATTAAAGATCCACTGAACATGGATGAGGCTATCAGTGCCTCTGAAGCGTTTTTCCTGAAGAACAAAAACATTATCTTAGGCGTTATCTGCGGTATCGTACTGCTGATCTTAGCCGTAATGGGTTACAAACATTTTATTTCTGAACCTCGTGAGTTGCATGCTAGTGAAGCAATCTTCAAAGCAGAGGAATTGTTCCGTGCCGATAACTTTGAGCAAGCTCTGAATGGCGACAGCCTTGGCACAAAAGGTTTCCTGTATGTTGCTGACAAATATAGTGGCACAAAGGCTGGTAAGCTGGCAAACGCTTATGCCGGAATCTGCTACGCTCAGACTGGTAAGTACGAAGAAGCTTTGAAATATTTGGATAAGTTCAATGCCAACGACTTATTGGTTGCTCCTGCATTGATGGCTACCATGGGCAACTGCTACGCTCAAAGCGGTAAGTTGGATAAGGCTGCCGACATGCTCTATAAGGCTGCTACCAACGCTGACAGCCAAGCATTAAGTCCTATTTATTTGATACAGGCAGGTGAACTTTATGAGAAGTTGGGCAAGAATAGCGAGGCCTTGAAAGTTTACCAACTGGTTAAGGACAAATACGCGAACTCTTATCAGGCAATGGAAATCGACAAATACATCGAGCGTGCCTCTAAATAAGTATATTCAACTGATAAATAATGAGGGCGGACGACTAATCATCCGCCCTTTCTTATATAAGAAATCCTATGTCAACTGCTTATCACAACTTATCTGATTACGACTCAACGACCATTCCTGATGCTCACGACATGAGTTTCGGCATTGTAGTAGCAGAGTGGAATGAGAACATTACCCTACCTCTCTTAAACGGTGCTGTACAAGCACTGAGAGAGAATGGAGTGCCAGAGGAACAAATCATTGTACATACCGTTCCCGGAAGCTTTGAACTGACTTATGGTGCTGCACAAATGGCGAAGTCTGGGAAAGTAGATGCCGTCATTGCCATCGGATGCGTCGTTCGAGGTGAGACTCCTCACTTCGATTATATCTGCCAAGGCGTTACCAATGGAATCAGTTACCTAAATGCTACAGGTGATGTACCGGTCATCTTCAGCCTACTTACCACGAACGACATGCAACAGGCAATCGACCGTTCAGGGGGAAAATATGGGAATAAGGGCACAGAGGGTGCTATCACGGCCATTAAGATGGTTCAGCTTGGAAGAAAATTGTAGAAAAGATAAAAAAAACAAAGAGAATCTTTGTCCGTTTCAAAAATAGCGTTAACTTTGCACACGCATTCAGGAAACGGATGTATGGGCAAATTCCAGAGTGGCCAAATGGGGCAGACTGTAAATCTGTTGTCTTTCGACTTCGGTGGTTCGAATCCATCTTTGCCCACACTTCACAGGAAGTACTGATACTTGAAAAGACCTGCAGAGTACGAAAGGAGAAATTTTCAGGTGGATGGACCTTCCTTTTTTTATGCGGAAGTAGCTCAGTTGATAGAGCATTAGCCTTCCAAGCTGAGGGTCGCGGGTTTGAGTCCCGTCTTCCGCTCTTTAGATTGCTGTTATAGCTCAGTGGTAGAGCACTTCCTTGGTAAGGAAGAGGTCCCGAGTTCAATCCTCGGTAACAGCTCAAGATGAATGGAGATAATAATTGATTATTAATCAAATAAATAAAAAGTAAAGCTATGGCTAAAGAGAAATTTGAACGTACGAAACCCCACGTTAACATTGGTACTATTGGACACGTGGATCATGGTAAGACTACTTTGACTGCTGCTATCACATTGGTATTGTCAAAGAGAGTTGCAGGTAACGAAGGTAAGATCAAGTCTTTTGATCAGATCGACAACGCTCCGGAAGAGAAGGAACGTGGTATTACTATCAACACTGCTCACGTTGAGTATGAAACAGCTAACCGTCACTATGCACACGTTGACTGTCCGGGACACGCTGACTATGTAAAGAACATGGTAACTGGTGCTGCTCAGATGGATGGTGCTATCATCGTAGTTGCTGCAACTGATGGTCCGATGCCTCAAACTCGTGAACATATCCTTTTGGCTCGTCAGGTAAACGTACCTCGCTTGGTTGTTTTCTTGAACAAGTGTGATATGGTTGATGATGAAGAAATGTTGGAATTGGTAGAAATGGAAATGCGTGAGTTGCTTTCATTCTATGATTTCGATGGCGACAATACTCCTATTATCCGTGGTTCTGCACTTGGTGCTTTGAACGGTGTTCCTGAATGGGAAGACAAGATAATGGAATTGATGGCTGCTGTTGACGAATGGATTCCACTTCCTCCACGTGATACTGATAAGCCTTTCTTGATGCCTGTTGAGGATATCTTCTCAATCACTGGTCGTGGTACAGTTGCTACTGGCCGTATCGAAACTGGTGTTATCAAGGTTGGTGACGAAGTTGAAATTTTGGGTCTTAGCCAAGATAAGAAGTCAGTTGTTACCGGTGTAGAAATGTTCCGTAAGTTGTTGGACGAAGGTGAAGCTGGTGATAACGTAGGTTTGTTGCTCCGTGGTATTGACAAGGATGAAATCAAACGTGGTATGATCCTTTGCCATCCGGGTCAGATTAAGCCTTATTCTAAGTTTAAAGCTGAGGTTTATATCTTGAAGAAAGAAGAAGGTGGTCGTCACACTCCATTCCGTAACAAGTATCGTCCTCAATTCTATATCCGTACTATGGACTGTACCGGTGAAATCACATTGCCAGAAAACGTTGAAATGGTTATGCCAGGTGATAACGTTACAATCAATGTTGAATTGATCTACCCGGTTGCATTGAACTTAGGTCTTCGTTTCGCTATCCGTGAAGGTGGACGTACAGTTGGTGCTGGTCAGATTACAGCTCTTATTGACGACTAATACTTAAGGTATATAGTATAATTGTCGGTTCCTAGCGTATGCTAGGGACCGTTTTACGGGAGTGGCTCAGTTGGTAGAGCATCGGTCTCCAAAACCGAGGGTCGGGAGTTCGAGTCTCTCCTCCCGTGCAAAATTGAAAAGATATGTTTCAGAAAATCGTAAATTATTGTAAGGAATCTTATGACGAATTAGTCCATAAAACTACATGGCCAACTCGTAAAGAATTATCTAGCAGCGCAGTGGTTGTTTTATATGCTTCCCTACTCATTGCGTTGGTTGTATTCTGTATGGATAGCGTTTTCCAGTTCATTATGGAGAATATCATTTATCCGCATTAATAAATTCTATTAAAGATGTCTGAGATTGAAAAGAAATGGTACGTGCTACGTGCCGTAAGCGGTAAGGAAAACAAAGTCAAAGAGTATATCGAGGCTGATATGAGAATCGGAGACTTTGGCAATTTCGTTTCTCAGGTTTTAATTCCCACGGAGAAAGTTCATCAAATCCGGAACGGCAAGAAAACCGTGAAGGAAAGAAGTTATCTTCCTGGATATGTACTTGTAGAAGCGGCATTGGTAGGTGAAGTACCTCATCGTCTTAGAAACACGCCTAATGTGTTGGGCTTCTTGGGCGGTATGGATCATCCTACACCTTTACGCCAGTCTGAGGTAAATAGAATTCTTGGTACGGTAGATGAACTTCAAGAGGTTGGTGAGGAACCATTAGTACCTTATGTAATTGGAGACCCTGTCAAGGTTATTGTAGGTCCGTTCAACGGATTCAGTGGTGTCATTGAAGAGGTGAACAACGACAAACGGAAACTGAAAGTTATGGTCAAGATCTTCGGTCGTAAAACGCCGGTGGAACTTGGTTTTATGGATGTAGAGAAGGAATAAGTGCTTGCACTTTTCTTTCTGATTAATTAAAATAAAAAATAGAAATCAAATGGCTAAAGAAGTTGCTGGATTAATCAAATTACAGATTAAAGGAGGCGCTGCAAATCCATCACCTCCCGTAGGACCTGCACTTGGTTCAAAGGGTATCAATATCATGGATTTCTGCAAGCAATTCAATGCCAGAACCCAAGACAAGGCAGGTAAGATCTTACCTGTTATTATCACTTACTATAGCGATAAGTCTTTCGACTTTGTTGTAAAGACTCCTCCTGTAGCAGTGCAATTGCTTGAAATGGCAAAGATTAAGAGTGGTTCTGGTGAGCCTAACCGTAAAAAGGTTGCTCAATTGACTTGGGATCAGATCCGTACGATCGCTCAGGACAAGATGGTTGACTTGAACTGCTTTACTGTAGAATCTGCGATGACTATGGTAGCTGGTACAGCTCGGAGTATGGGTATCACCGTTAAAGGCGAATTCCCGGGTAATAATTAATAAACTTCAATTACAATGGGTAAACTTACAAAAAATCAAAAGTTAGTAGCCGGTAAGATTGAAGCAGGGAAGGCATACTCTCTCATCGAAGCTGCAAAACTGGTGAAAGAAATTACTTTCACTAAGTTCGATGCTTCTGTAGATATTGCAATTCGTTTAGGTGTCGATCCTCGTAAGGCAAACCAAATGGTACGTGGCGTTGTTTCCCTTCCTCACGGAACAGGTAAGCAAATTCGCGTATTGGTTCTTGTTACACCTGACACAGAAGTTGCTGCCGCTGCAAAAGAAGCTGGTGCTGACTATGTTGGTCTTGAAGAGTATATTGAAAAGATCAAAGGTGGATGGACTGATGTTGATGTAATCATCACTCAGCCTTCTAACATGGGTAAAATCGGTGCACTCGGCCGTATCCTCGGTCCTCGTGGTTTGATGCCAAACCCGAAGAGTGGTACTGTTACAATGGATGTAGCTAAAGCTGTTAAAGAAGTAAAACAAGGTAAGATAGATTTCAAGGTTGATAAAACTGCCATTATCCATACTTCAATTGGTAAGGTAAGTTTTACTCCTGAACAGATTGCTGATAACGCACGTACTTTTATTGATACTGTCGTTAAGTTAAAACCTGCTGCAGCTAAAGGTACTTATATGAAGAGCATTTATCTTTCATCAACTATGAGTCTTGGTGTTAAAGTTGATCCAAAGGCTTTGGATGATAAAACTAATTAATGAAGAATTATGAAAAAGGAAGATAAAGGCGTTATTATCAGTCAGCTTGCTGAAACTGTAAAGGAATTCGGTCATTTTTACTTGGTTGACGTTACTGCTTTGAACGCAGAAAAGACGGCTCAGTTAAGAAGAAAATGTTTTGAAGCTGGCATTAAGTTGGTGGTAGTAAAGAATTCTTTGCTCCACAAGGCTCTCATGAGCATTGAAGATGTTGATTTCTCACCGTTGTTCGATTCTTTGAAAGGTACAACAGCAGTTATGTTTACAAACGTAGCTAACGTGCCTGCAAAGTTGTTGAAGGAATATAAGAATGAGAACCCTGTATTGAAAGCTGCTTATGCTGAAGAGGGTTGTTATGTTGGTGCTGATCAACTTGATGCTCTGGCTAGTATCAAGAGTAAGAATGAAGTTATTGCAGATATCATTGCTCTGTTGCAATCTCCTGCTAAGAACGTTATTTCTGCTCTTCAATCTGGTGGAAACACCATTCATGGAGTTCTTAAGACTCTGGGCGAACGTCCCGAATAAAAAATATCAATTAAGTATTTAACAATTAAATTCATACTAAAATGGCAGATTTAAAAGCTATTGCTGAACAATTAGTTAACTTGACAGTTAAGGAAGTTAATGAACTTGCAACTATCCTTAAAGAAGAATATGGTATCGAACCAGCTGCTGCAGCTGTTGCTGTTGCTGCTCCTGCTGCTGCAGGTGAAGCTGCTGCTGAAGAGAAGACATCTTTTGATGTTGTTTTGACTTCTGCAGGTGCTGCTAAGTTGAAAGTTATTAAGGTAGTTAAGGAAGAATGTGGTCTTGGCTTGAAGGAAGCTAAGGACTTGGTAGACGGTGCTCCTAGCACTTTGAAGGAAGGCTTGTCAAAGGCTGACGCTGAGGCTTTGAAAGAGAAGATTGAAGCTGAAGGTGCTACTGTTGAACTTAAGTAAGATTGCCTGATTAACAGGATATCGGTTAAGAATTCTCTTAGGGGAATTCTTAACCTTTTTGTGTCTATATTATATTGAGTTCTTAAATTTATTATCAGATGTCTTCTAAAACAGAAAACAAACGTATTAGTTTTGCTTCTATTAAGAATCCGATGCCTTATCCGGATTTCTTGGAAGTACAATTGAAGTCTTTCCAAGACTTTCTGCAATTGGATACCCCTCCAGAGAAACGAAAGAAGGATGGATTGTATCAGGTGTTCGCCGAAAACTTCCCTATCGCTGATACGCGAAACAATTTCGTTCTCGAATTCTTGGATTACTATATCGACCCGCCTACATATTCTATCGAGGATTGTCTTGAACGCGGATTGACATATAGTGTTCCATTGAAAGCTAAACTTAAGCTTTATTGTACGGATCCCGATCATGAGGATTTTGATACGGTGATTCAGGATGTATATCTGGGACCTATCCCTTATATGACTCCACAAGGAACCTTCGTTATTAATGGTGCAGAACGCGTTGTCGTTTCACAGCTACACCGTTCACCGGGTGTCTTCTTTGGACAGAGCATCCATGCGAACGGTACGAAATTGTATTCTGCTCGTATCATTCCATTCAAAGGTTCTTGGATTGAATTTGCAACGGATATCAATAATGTGATGTATGCGTACATCGACAGAAAGAAAAAATTGCCTGTTACCACATTGTTGCGTGCCGTCGGCTTTGAAACAGATAAAGATATCCTTGAAATCTTTAATCTGACTGAAGAAATTAAGGTCAATAAGACAAATCTGAAGAAGGTAGTTGGCAGGAAGTTAGCTGCCCGCATTCTGAAGACATGGACAGAAGACTTCGTTGATGAGGATACGGGAGAAGTTGTATCCATCGAGCGTAACGAAGTGATTATTGACCGTGAAACAGTTTTAACTGAAGAACATATCGAAGAGATTTTGGATTCTCAAGTACCTACGATCTTGGTACATAAAGAAGAAGCCAATTCATCTGATTATTCTATTATATTCAATACACTTCAAAAAGATCCGAGCAATTCAGAGAAAGAAGCAGTTCTTTATATTTATAGACAATTGAGAAATGCTGATCCTGCTGATGATGCAAGTGCTCGTGAGGTGATTAATAATCTTTTCTTCTCGGAGAAGAGATATGACCTTGGTGATGTTGGTCGTTACAGAATCAATAAGAAATTGGGACTGTCAACCGATATGGACGTTAAGGTCTTGACTAAACAAGACATTATCGAGATCATCAAATACCTGATTGAGTTGATTAACTCTAAGGCTGATGTAGATGATATCGACCACTTGAGCAATCGTCGCGTTCGTACTGTTGGCGAGCAGCTTTCTAACCAGTTCACCATCGGATTGGCACGTATGGCACGTACAATCCGTGAAAGAATGAACGTTCGTGATAATGAAGTATTCACACCGGTTGATTTGATTAATGCAAAGACCATTTCATCGGTCATCAACTCGTTCTTTGGAACGAATGCTTTGTCTCAATTCATGGATCAGACAAACCCATTGGCCGAAATCACGCATAAGCGTCGTATGTCTGCGTTAGGTCCTGGCGGTTTGACTCGTGAGCGTGCCGGATTTGAGGTTCGTGACGTACACTATACACACTATGGTCGTTTGTGTCCGATTGAAACTCCTGAAGGTCCTAATATCGGTTTGATCTCATCTCTCTGTGTATACGCAAAGATCAACGATCTAGGCTTTATCGTTACTCCTTATCGTAAGGTGGAAAATGGTAAGGTTGATTTATCCGATGAGGGCGTTAGATATTATACCGCTGAAGAAGAAGAGGACAAACTGATTGCACAGGGCAATGCACCATTGAATGATGATGGTACATTTATCAGAGATCGGGTAAAGGCTCGTCAAGATGCCGATTATCCTGTTGTGGCTCCTGATCAGATTGACATGATGGATGTCTCTCCTCAGCAGATTGCTTCTATTGCAGCATCGTTGATCCCATTCTTGGAGCATGATGATGCTAACCGTGCGTTGATGGGTTCGAACATGATGAGACAGGCCGTTCCATTGCTTCGTACAGAAGCACCTATCGTTGGTACTGGCATTGAGAAGCAGTTAGCAGAGGATTCACGTACTCAGATTATGGCAGAGGGTGATGGCGTTATCGAATACATTGATGCGACAACGATCAAGGTACTCTATGACCGTACTGAAGAAGAAGAATTCGTTAGCTTTGAACCGGCTTTGAAGGTTTATGATATTCCTAAATTCCGTAGAACCAATCAGAGCATGACAATTGACCTTCGTCCTATCTGTGAGAAGGGTCAGCGTGTGAAGAAAGGTGATATTCTGACCGAAGGCTACTCGACCGCTAATGGTGAGTTGGCACTTGGTAAGAACTTCTTGGTTGCTTATATTCCTTGGAAGGGTTATAACTATGAGGATGCTATCGTTCTGAACGAACGTGTCGTTCGTGAGGACTTGTTGACTTCTGTTCACGTTGATGAATATGTCTTGGAAGTTCGCGAGACCAAACGTGGAATGGAGGAATTTACTTCAGATATTCCGAACGTAAGTGAAGAAGCGACAAAGGACTTGGACGAAAACGGTATCGTTCGTATTGGAGCTCGTATCCAGCCGGGTGATATCTTGATTGGAAAGATCACTCCAAAGGGTGAATCGGATCCATCTCCAGAGGAGAAGTTGTTGCGTGCAATCTTCGGCGATAAGGCTGGTGACGTGAAGGATGCTTCTTTGAAGGCTTCTCCTTCATTGCATGGTGTTGTTATCGGTAAGAGATTGTTCTCACGTGCTATTAAGACTCGTAGCGAGAAGAATTCTGATAAGGCTTTAATGCCTAAGTTGGATGAAGAATTTAAGGCAAAGGCTGATGAACTGAAAGGCATCATGCTCGAGAAACTGCTGACATTAACATCGGGTAAAGTATCACAGGGAGTGAAAGACTATACTGGAGCTGATGTCGTAGCGAAGGGTGCTAAATTCACGAAGTCAGTTCTGGAGAATCTTGACTTTGAAACAATTCAGTTGAACAAGTGGACGAATGATGCTCATAAGAATGACCTGATTCGTGACTTGGTTATGAACTATCTGAAGAAGTACAAAGAGTTGGATGCTGATTTGAAGCGTAAGAAGTTTGCGATTACAATTGGTGATGAACTTCCTTCTGGCGTTATTCAAATGGCTAAGGTATATATTGCTAAGAAACGTAAGATTGGTGTCGGCGATAAGATGGCAGGTCGTCACGGTAATAAGGGTATTGTCTCACGTGTCGTTCGTCAAGAGGATATGCCATTCTTGGCAGACGGTACTCC
>OCTX012232808.1_pt1 | contig 17555 bp, 16 predicted proteins | sample 1539691 | NCBI WGS metagenome assembly OCTX01 (sample SAMN02144231, study PRJEB22623) | gut metagenome | biome: sheep rumen | host: Ovis aries | place: New Zealand | reverse complement strand
AAGCCGCCCCTGCCGAGGAAGCAGCTCCTGCTGAGGAGCCTGCTCCTGCCGAGCTCACCAAGGAAGGCAAGATCTCCCACGCCGAGGACAAGGAAGGCTATGTGACGATCACCTTTGAAGACGGCACCACCATCACGGTCAAGGCGAGCCTGGTGGAGGGCAGCTTTGAAGACGGCAGCAAGTGCGTCATTCACTACCACGATTCTCTGAGCGAAGAGAACATCATCAAGATCGAGATTCTCCCCGCCTGATCAAGGCTTCGTGTCTCTGGCGGCCCCGCCGTCCGGGGAACTGCGTATCGTCAAGAAAGCAGAAAAGGCGTGTGACAGAACTGTGACAGAGCATCTGCTATGATGCATACGCAATCAAGAAAACCGAATGGAGGAACAAGAAAATGATTGAAAAGAAGATTGCCATGAACGATGAGCAGCTGGATCAGGTCACCGGAGGCACGATCCTTCCGTACCGCGTCAAGGCCGGCGACAGCCTTGCCAGCATTGCCAAGAAGTACAACGTCACGGTCGAGCAGCTGATGAAGTGGAACAACATCCAGGATCCGAACATGCTCACCATCGGCCAGCAACTGAAGATCAAGTTCTGATCAGACCAACAGAAAGACGCTGAAGGGCACTGTGGGCGCGGGAGACGAAAGCGCTGGACGCCCCGCAGTGCCCGGAGAACAAAACCAACAGAATCTGCACGGAAACTCAGCGTCGGAAAGCCGCTGAGTTTCCTTTTACCGAAAGGAGAAAAGCCGCCTGCGCTGCAGCGGCTTTCAAAACAGGAAAACCATGATGAACGCAAAGAAAAGACCGAAAAACACCCTGACGGAAGTGCTGACGCTTCTGCTCTGCCTCGCCCTGCTGACGGGCTGCGGCGCACAGGCGGCAAGCAATGCTGCCGAAACGCCCGCCCTGAGCACCGGCGGGGCCGCAGGCACGGCGGGAAGCGCCGCCCCTCTCTGGCAGGCCTCCTTCCTCTCGCTGGAGGACGACAGCCTCTACGGAATGCCCGGCGCGATGTGCGCCGACGGCGAGACGCTGTACTTCACCTCCAACGGTGTCCTGGAAGACGCCACGCCCGAGGGAGTCGAGCCCGAGTGGCCGGAACAGTACCTGGTGTACGGCCCGGTGATCGTAAAGGCCGATCTGAACGGAAACCGTCAGATCGTGCCCTATAAGCCGGAGAGCCGGCTGGAGACAAGCGAGCCCAACCGCGGGATCCTTTTCGAGCAGATCTGCGCAGGCGGGGATGACACCCTTTGGGTCATCGAAAACCACTTCTGCGGCGGAGAGCAGACGCAGGAGCGCCGCTTCCTCAGCCACATCCGGACAGACGGCACGGCGCTGGGGACGATCCCGCTGGACTCTCTCTCGGCCTTCGAAGCGGACGAGATCAGCGGCGGAAGCTACACGCTGACGGCGGCCGGCATGGTCTGCGGCGAGAAGGGAGAGCTCTTTCTGGGCGTCCATGAATGGTTCTCGGGCAACGGCGGTTACAGCCAGCGCAATCACGTCGATGTGTTCGACGCGCAAAGCCTCGAGCTGAAACACACATTTCCCTTCACAGAGGAACTGATCGGTCTTGTCCGCACGGGCGACGGCGCGGTCATCTGCGCCAGCTACAGCGGTGCCTTCCCGGTCTTCCGGGTGCTGGACGCGGAAAAGAAGAGCGCCGAGGAGGTCGCCGGATACGACGATTTCATCAGCAGCCTCTCCGGCAGCAGCGAGGCGGGCAAGCTCTGCTTCAGCGTCTCCGACGCCTATTACCGCCTGGATACGGAGAGCGGAGAGACGGAAAAGCTGTTCGACTGGACAGCATGCGGCGTGTCCCACCGGGAGGGGGAGAGCGTGTGCGTGCTGCCGGACGGACGCATTGCAACGATCTGTGAAGGCGCCTCCCGCGCCGAGCTTGTGATCCTCAGCCCCACAGAAGGCGCAGCGGAAGAGAAAACGGTTTTGACGATGGCGGTTTTGAATCTCCATCCCTATACCATGGATCTGGTGAGCCGTTTCAACCGCAGCAGCAGCACCTGCCGGATCGAAGTGACGGACTATGCCCAGTACAACGATTTTTCCAGCAGCGACCCGAAGGACTGGAACGCCGGCCTCACACGGCTGCAGACCGAGCTGATCGCGGGCAATGTTCCGGATATCCTGGACGTCAGCGTGCTGCCGGTCAGCCGCCTGGGCGAGAAGGGACTGCTGGAGGACCTGATCCCCTATATCGAAGCAGACCCTGAGCTGCGGCTTGACGACCTCAACGGCCACGTCCTGTCGGCCTTTGAGCAGAACGGCAAGCTCTATCAGACCGTGAGCAACTTCTATGTTCTCACGACGGCCGGCCTCTGCGAAGCGGTAGGCGAGCAGATGGGCTGGACCTTTGAGGATTTCCGCTCGGCCTGGGAGCGTCAGCTCGCGCGGAATGAACAGAGCACGGTCTTCGATGTCTACACCACGAAGGACGACGCACTGACCTTCCTGATGTATCTTGAACTGGACAGCTATGTGGACTGGAGCACGGGACAGTGCACTTTTGACAGCGACGGCTTCCGCAGCCTGCTGAGCTTCCTGAAGGACTTCCCGGATTCGATCAACTGGGCCTCGCTCAGCGGCACCGGCGCGGAGTTCGACCAGGACAGCCGTCTGCTCTCAGGCGAGCAGCTGCTCAAGCAGTGCAGCTTTACCTGCTTTGACGACGCCCAGTACAACACCCTCGGCCTCCGCGGCGCACCCGTCTGCTTTGTCGGCTTTCCGACGGAGCACGGCGTTGGCAGCATGTTCGCCCAGATGGGAAACACCTTTGCCATCTCGTCGCGCTGCGCCGACAAGGACGCGGCCTGGCAGTTCGTGCGGGAGTTCTTCCTGCCCGCCTATCAGGAGCAGTTCAAGGGCTTCTGCTTCCCCAGCAACCGGGCGGTCTACGAGGAAATGAAGCGTGAGGCCATGGCCGAGCAGTATCGCCGCAACCCCGACGGCAGCTATCAGCTCGACGGGGACGGCAGGCGCGTGCCGGCCGATCGCGGCAGCGTGGAGAGCGGCGGCATGGTATTCCCGCTCAAGGCCGCAACAGAGGAGGATGTCCGCCTCATCGAGGAGATCATCGCCAGCACGACGCATGTGGTAAGCACCGATGAGAGCCTGAAGGAAATCATCGCCACGGGCGCGGCCGCCTATTTTGCGGGCGAGCAGGACGTGCAGACCGCCGCGGTGCAGATCCAGGGCAAGGCGGACCTCTATGTAAACGAGCAGCGCTGAAGAAAAAACGAAAAAAGTTTTCTTTTGTGTGATTGTTGTGTGACAAATAATGTGCTATGATGTGCCTGTAAACAAGAGATGCGGAAAAAACAAAAAAACAAACCGCACTCATCATTTGAAAGGAGAATATAAAAATGGAAAACAAGGTTGTTAAAATGGCAGACGAGGCTCTGAACGCAGTGGTTGGCGGCGTATCCGATCAGCTCTACGGTGTTGCGATGGATGTTATCGACGGCAAGTACGGCAACGGCGAGGCCCGTGTGAAGGCCCTCAAGGCCGCCGGCTATGACTACGAGACGGTCCAGAAGCTGGTCAACAGCATTCTCGGCGGCGGTCTCGAAGCTGTCGCAAGAGACGTCATCAACGGCAAGTACGGCAACGGCGAGGCCCGCGTGAAGGCTCTCAAGGCCGCCGGCTACGATGCTGCCAAGGTCCAGGCTCTGGTCAACCAGATGCTCAAGTAATCCCAGCGACGAAACGTTCAACATAGCAGCACCCCCCTGGATGCGGAAGGGAAACCGCATCCAGGGGGGTTGCATTTTCGGGAAGAGGCGAAAAACAGGCGTCTGCCTTCTCAACCCGGTTCGTCGTCCTGAAAGACGATCTGCGCGACCGAACCGGGAGACGTGACCTGGTGCAGCGGTTCGTCATCTTCACACAGCCATTCGCTGATGAACACATAGCGCCAGCCGTTGGCGCAGGTGTACAAAAACAGCTTGTCCTCCTCACGCTGGAAGATCGACACACCGCTGCTGTCCAGCACGTCCGTTTCAATATTGCTGCCGTAGCCGACGCTCAGGCAGCGGTATTCATAGGGCCGCCCGCCCTTGACAAGCGTGCAGGTGTCGCCGGGCTTAACCAGCGACAGAGCGGAAAATTCCTGGTTGACATGGTCGCCGATGACCGGGTTTTGCCCATAGCCGTATTCCATCCAGCAGGCGCTGTCCGGCTCGTCCGCAGTCAGCTGCGCATCCTCCCCGGGCAGGTTGACGGCGACGCTGATCCCCACAGACGGGATCACCAGCCGCCCCGCGGTGCCCTCCTGGCCAAGAAAAACATACTTATATCTGCGCTGGCCTTTTTCCTTCTCGTGATTTGCGAAAAGGTCCTCTTGCCCGACAGAGCCGCGCCGTCTCTCCCGCGCGGCGGAAAGAGCATCCAGCCGTTCCAGACCGGCATGCACAGCGGCGAGCTGCTGCCTTTCCAGCGTAAGAAGAAGCCCGCTTCGCAGCTCCTCTCCGGCGCGGCTTTGCGCCGCACAGCCGGACAGCAGCAAAAGCACCGCCGCTGCCGCGCTCAGCTTGACAGCGTTCTTCTTTTTCACCGGTGATCCCCCCCCCCGCACACGAGATAACTTCTGTCGAAGAGTATAGCACAAGGCAGAAAAAAGGAACAGACACAGAGAAGGTTTTTTCTCTGTGTCTGTTGCCGCAGGTGCGGAAGAAGACGAGCCTTATTCGTGACAGTGCTCGCAGTCCTCGACGTTCTTGAACAGCTCGGGGTCGTAAGCAATGCCGTTCTTGTCGTAATAGTCCTTGACGGCGGCCTTGACAGCCTCCTCGGCCAGCACCGAGCAGTGCAGCTTATAGGCGGGCAGCCCGTCGAGCGCCTCGACGACCGCCTTGTTGGACAGCTCCAGCGCCTCCTCGATCGGCTTGCCCTTGATCAGCTCCGTCGCCATCGAGCTTGTCGCGATCGCGCTGCCGCAGCCGAAGGTGTTAAATTTGCAGTCGGTGATCACGCCGTCGCTGACCTTGATATACATGCGCATGATATCGCCGCACTTGGCGTTGCCGACCTCGCCGATGCCGTCCGCGTCCTCGATTTTGCCGACGTTGCGGGGGTTCTGAAAGTGATCCATGACCTTGTCGCTGTAAAGTGCCATTGTTGTTTCCTCCTCTTTTTATTCAGACCGTATCGATCAGATCAGATGCGGACGCGTGCCCTTTTCCAGTTCGTCCCACACTGGTGAGATGCTGCGCAGATAGGCGACCACCTTCGGTACGACCTCGATGATATGGTCGATCTCGTCCATTGAGTTGTATTCACCGATCGAGAGGCGCAGCGAGCCGTGGGCCACCTCGTGCGGCAGACCGATCGAGAGCAGCACGTGGCTGGGATCCAGCGAGCCGGAGGTGCAGGCGCTGCCCGAGGAGGCGCAGATCCCTTCGCGGTCGAGCAGAAGCAGCAGGCTCTCGCCCTCGATGCCCTCAAAGCACATGTTCACGGTGCCGGGCACATGGTGCTCCAGGCTGCCGTTGATCTTGCTGTGCGGGATCTTCGAGAGCTCGGTGAACAGCTTGTCGCGCATGGGGAGGATCTTCGCGGTGTTCTCCTCCATGTGCTCGCAGCTCTCCTTGAGCGCCGCGGCGAGCGCCACGATGCCGGCCACGTTCTCGGTGCCGGCGCGCTTGCCGCGCTCCTGGGCGCCGCCCTCGATAATGTTGACAAGCGGCATGTTCCTCTTCGCGTACAGCACGCCCACCCCCTTGGGCGCGTGGAACTTGTGGCCGGACATCGAGAGCATGTCGATGTTCATCTCGACCACGTCGATCGGCATGTGCCCCGCGGCCTGTACGGCGTCGGTATGGAAGGGAATGCCCCTTTCCCGGCACAGCGCGCCAATCTCGCGGATCGGCTGGATCGTGCCGATCTCGTTGTTGGCAAACATGACCGTGACAAGGCAGGTGTCGGGGCGGATCGCGCCCTCAACGTCCTCGAGCCGGACGACACCGTCGGCGTGGACATCCAGCAGCGTGACCTCAAAGCCCTCTTTTTCCAGCTTTTTAAGCGTGTGCAGCACGGCGTGGTGTTCAAATTTGGTGGAGATCAGGTGCTTTTTGCCGTGGCGGGCGCCGACGCGGGCGGCCGAAACGATCGCCTGGTTGTCGGCCTCGCTGCCCCCGGAGGTGAAATAGATCTCCCGCGGCGTCGCGCCGATACACTTCGCCACGGTCTCGCGGGCCTCCTGCAGCGCTTCCTGCGCCTTCTGGCCAAAGGCATACAGGCTTGAGGGGTTGCCGTAATCCTCAAGCAGATAGGGGAGCATCGCGTCGAGCGCGGCGCGGCTGACACAGGTGGTGGCGGCGTTGTCTGCATATACAAACATCTTCAGCTTTCCTTTCTTTCTTTCTTATATTGTGTTTCGTTTTTATGGTCTCCATTTTTCGCCGCTGAGCAGATCCTGCAGCGTGACGCGGTCGAGATAGGCATTGGTCAGCTCATCGAGCTCCCTCCACATCGGCAGCGTCATGCACTCTCCCGCGTGGGCACAGTCAACGCTTCCACCCTTAATGCAGGCGACCGGGGCCAGATTGTCTTCCAGTACGCGCAGGATCTCCCCGACGGAGTAGTCCTCCGGCGTGCGGGAGAGGCGATAGCCCCCCTCCTTGCCGCGCCCGCTCTCCAACAGCCCGGCTTTCTTCAGCTCGCAGACGATGGCCTCGAGATATTTCATGGAAATATCCTGCCGCTCGGCTACGGTTTTGAGTGAAACAAAGCCGCTGCCGCCGTGCTGGGCCAAATCGAGCATCACGCGCAGCGCATAACGCCCGCGGGTCGTGACATTCATGGCGATCCTTTCCGTTTTCCTGAATTCCTACTAACTTGGTGTGAATTAAATATACCACGGCAGCAGCCGAAAAAAAAGAGGGGGAAGAGAAAAAGTAAAAGAGCCCTTGTGCATATTTCGCACAAGAGAATGCCAAATTAGACTTGCTTTATCGTGCTAATGTGTTATCATGCTAATGCAAGAAAGAAAAACAGGACACGCGGCAAATCCCAGCCGCGACAGAGAGGATGGAAAATATGAAAAAGATTCTTTGTATGCTGCTTGCACTTCTCATGCTGTTTGCTCTTTGCGCCTGCGGGCAGAGCGCGGCCCCGGCCGCGGAAAAGCAAAAGTTGATCGTCGGCTTTGACGCGGAGTTCCCGCCCTTCGGCTACATCGCCGAGGACGGCAGCTACGACGGCTTTGACCTGGCCATGGCCGCCGCGCTGTGCGAGCGTCTCGGCTGGGACTTCGAGGCGGTTGCGATCGACTGGAACGCGAAGGACGCCGAGCTTTCCTCGGGCAACATCAACTGCATCTGGAACGGCTTTACCTATACCGGCCGCGAGGAGGACTATACCTGGTCTGATCCTTATGTGGACAACAGCATCGTCCTGGTCGTAAAGGCCGATTCGGGCATTGCCTCTCTGGAGGATCTTGCCGGCAGGTCCGTCATGGCGCAGGCGGCTTCCTCCGCCGTCGACGCGATCGCGTCGAACGAGGCCTTCGCCGCCTCTCTCGGCGAGGTCGTGGAGCTTGCGGACTATAACACCGGCTTCATGGAGCTCAAGCAGGGTACGGTGGACGCGGTGGCGGCCGACCTGGGCGTCGCGAGCTATCAGATCGCGAACAACGCCGGCGATTATGTGATCCTGGGCGAGCCCATCTCCACCGAGCAGTATGCCGTCGGCTTTCTCAAGGGCAACACGGCGCTGCGCGACGCGGTCAACGCCGAGCTTTTGAAGATGGCCGAGGACGGCACGATGCTGAAAATCGCGCAGGACTATGTTGACGAGGGCCTGGTGCTCGAAAGCCTCTGCCTCGTCAAGTAAGCGTAAAGCGCGCAGCGGGCGGAGACTGTCTCTCCGCCCGTTTCTTTTGATCCTGTTTTTCGTTATAACGGCTCGTTTTAACGAAAGGGCATCGCGTAAAACGCGCTGCCGGTTTTGTGCCGTATGGCGCAAAACACGTCTCGTGCAGACACCCATAAACCGGCTTTGCGCCGTTTTATGGGTGTCTGGGTTGAAATTGTACAAAGGTAGTCGATACTATGACGATTCAAACCATGCTTGCGCTGCTTGCACAGAGCTTTACGCTGACGCTTGCGATCTTCTGTCTGACGCTGCTTGGCTCGCTGCCGCTGGGGCTGCTGGTCTATTTTGGCAAAAAGTCCCGCTTTGCGCCGCTGCGCTGGCTGATCAACATCTATATTTCCATCATGCGCGGCACGCCGCTGATGCTGCAGCTGATGGTGGTCTACTACGGGCCCAATCTGCTTCTGGGGATCACGCTGCCGGGCAACTGGCGCTTCACAGCGGTGCTTGTGGCCTTTATCATCAACTATGCGGCCTATTTTGCCGAGATCTACCGCGGCGGCATCGAGTCGATCCCCGCCGGCCAGTACGAGGCGGCGGCCGTCCTGGGCTACGGCAGCGGAAAAACCTTCTTCCGCATCATCCTGCCGCAGATGGTCAAGCGCGTCGTCCCGCCCGTCACCAACGAGGTCATCACCCTGGTAAAGGACACCTCTCTGGCCTCAGTCATCGGCATCATGGAGATGTTCACCCGCGCCAAGCAGATCGCCGTGGCGCCGCACTCGCCCGGCATGCTGGCCTTCGCCTCGGCCGCGGTGTTCTATTACGTTTTCAACTACCTGGTGGCCTTCCTGATGTCCCGGCTGGAAAAAGCGCTGGACTACTATCGGTGAAGAGGTGCAGCATGAACATACTTTCCATGCAGAATATCCGCAAATCCTTTGCGGACAACGAGATCCTGAAGGGCATCAGTCTCAGCGTCGACAGCGGCGAGGTCGTCAGCATCATCGGGCCCTCCGGCTCCGGCAAGTCGACGCTGCTGCGCTGTGCGACTTTTCTGGAGATGATCGACAGCGGCGAGATCTGCTATATGGGCAAATGCGCCGCCCGCACCGAGGCGGGGGGAAAGGCCGTCTATGTGCCGCCGCGCCAGTTGCGCGCGTTTCGCAGCTGCTGCGGCCTGGTGTTTCAGCAGTTTAACCTCTTCCCGCACTACAGCGTGCTGAAAAACCTGACCGACGCGCCTGTACAGGTTCTTGGCTGCAGCCGCGAGGAGGCCGAAGCGCGGGCGATGGAGCTGCTTGACAAAATGGGTATCGCGGACAAGGCCGCAAGCTATCCCTGCCAGCTCTCGGGCGGACAGCAGCAGCGGGTCGCAATCGCGCGCGCCCTTGCGATGAAGCCGGAGATCCTGTTTTTCGACGAACCCACCTCGGCCCTCGACCCGGAGCTGACCGGCGAGGTGCTGAAGGTCATCCGGCAGCTGGCCGAAGAGAAGATGACCATGGTCGTCGTCACGCACGAAATGCCCTTTGCCCGCGCCGTCAGCAACCGCGTGATCTTCATGGCGGACGGCGGCATCGTCGAGCAGGGCGACCCGCTTGCGGTTTTTGACGACCCGCAGGAGGAGCGGACAAGGCAGTTTCTGCGCGTATTTGATCGCTGAGAGACCAGAGAACGATGAGATCTGAGAAAGAGAAGCAACTTCGATACAGCATCTTTGACCCGACGGGCAATATCACCGCGTTGGTGGAGAGTGTGGTTCCCGAGAAGGATCAGCCCTCCGTCGCCGCGGCGATCATGGCGCGGCACACGGCCGTGGAGCAGGTGGGCTTTCTGCGCCTGCCCGCGGGAGGGGGAGAAAGACCGGCGCTGCGCATGGCGGGAGGAGAATTCTGCGGCAATGCCTCCATGAGCGCCGCGGCGCTCTGGGCCCTGCGCCGGGGCTTTGACGGGGGAGAATGTTCCCTCCGCGTCTCGGGCGCGGAGAGCGCCGTATCCGTTCGCCTGCGCCGGGAGACGGAGGGAAGCTTTGCCGCAGCCGTACACATGCCGCCCGCCGGACAGATCATGGAAAAAGAGTGTGTTATCAGCGGCCGGAGGGGAAGGCTTTCCTGCGTGTATATGGAGGGCATCACGCACGCCGTGATCACACCTGCCTCCGCCTTTTTCGCCCTGAAGGACGACCACCCGGCAGCCGAGCGCGCTGTGCGCACGCTCTGCGCCGCGCTGGGGGCGAACTGCCTGGGGCTGATGTTCCTGGAAGAGGAGATGCCGCGCTGGAGACTTACGCCCCTGGTCTGGGTCCCGGCAAGCGGCACGCTCTTTTGGGAGAACTCCTGCGCCAGCGGAAGCGCTGCGGTGGGGATGCTGCTGGCATGCCAAAGCGGAAAGGCGATCGACCTTACGCTTGAAGAACCCGGCGGAGAGCTGCGTGTGGAAAGCAATACGGCGAAGGGCGAGACCTGGCTCCACGGCCGGACGAAACTGCTGGGAGAATATGTGGCATGAAAAGAGGACGTCAGATCCTCTTTTCTTCTTTTCCGCACCCTTGCGTGAAGGGAGCGGACGTGATAAACTACCGTCAAGATAAAAAGCGACGACGGAGGTGTGACCATGCGCAGACTCCTGCTGATCACCGGGGATCTTGCCACCGGCAAGACCACCTTTTCCAACCTTCTCTCCGCGCGCTGCGGCGCGGCGGTGTTTCAAAAGGATCGCATCAAGGAGACTCTCGGCGATGAAATCGGCTTTCGTGACCGGGCGGAGAACAAACGCCTGTCCGTGGCCACGGTGGCGCTGATGACGCAGATCTTCTCTTCCCTCGCCGTCTGCGGCGTCCCGGTTATTCTGGAGGCAAATTTTCGTGAAAACGAGCTGAAAAAGCTCCATGAAATAGCGGATAAGAGCGGCTACCGGGTTTTGACGCTTGTCCTGCGCGGCGATCTTGATGTGCTCTTTGAGCGCTACTGCCACCGCATGCGGGAGGAAAACCGCCACCCGGTGCACCTGAGCGCACCGCTGCATGTGCAGGAGGAGTTCCGCCGCTACGTCCTTGACGCGCGCAGGGAGGCGGTCCCCGGCGAGACGATCGGGATCGACGCGACGGATTTTTCCTATCAGACAGACGAAGCACTGCTTGAGAAGATCGACGCCTTTATGAGGTAACTGCCATGGCAGAAAGAGGAAAAAACCGCGCTCTCCCGCGCCTGTGGAGGATCCTGGCGGTGGCGGCGATCCACGCCGCGGAAATCTCCTGGGCGGCCTGGTATATGTACCGCCTGCGGGAAAGAGGGCAGCTGCTCGGCGTTTGGAGCGCCTCGGCCGATCCTCTCGGCCTGCTGGGGCAGAATCTGGTGGAATCACTGGTTCCCATTCTTCTTTTTCTCAGCTTTTTCATACTGCTGAAAAAGGATTTTGCGGACGCCATGTTTCTCCGCCTGCGCGGAAAGGCCCGGCGCATCGCCGCCGCGGCGCTCTCGGCCGTGCTTTTGGGGATCATGGCCTGGTCCCTTGTCAAAAAGACGGACCGCTATGCGGTGGTCTACGCGCTGTTCTATTATCTTGTCCTCATCGCCTTTGCGGAGGAATTTGTCACCCGCGGCGTCTGTGTCTGGCTGCTGCGTGATGAGGACTGGCCGCTGCGCTATCTGCTGCCCAATGTCTGCTTTGCGCTGATCCACCTCTTTTCCCACGCGGACTGGGGCACGATCACGCTGAGCTATGCGATGCAGTTCCTCTTCACCCAGGTTCCCAGCCTGGTGGTGACCGGCTGCATGATGCAGCTTTTAAAGGAAAAGAGCGGGACGATCTGGCTCCCGGTCCTGCTTCACGCGATCATGGACTATGCCGCCGTTTTGAAATACTGAAAAACAAATGCCGAAGGAAAGGGAGGGGAAAATGAAAAACAAGCGCATGCTCGGCAATCTTCTCCTGCTCTTCACAGCTATGATCTGGGGCATGGCCTTTGCCTTTCAGCGCTCCGGCATGGAGGATATCGAACCCGCGACCTTCAACGCCGTGCGCATGGCGCTGGCCGCCGCCGCGGTGGGCGCCTTTGCGCTCTTTCGCCGCGGGGCACACCGGCGGCAGCAGGGCGAAGAAAAGACGCCCGACCGTGCCCGCGACCGCGTTACGCTGCTGGGCGGCGTGTGCTGCGGGGCCTTTCTCGCCTCGGCCAGCATCTTTCAGCAGCTGGGGCTTGTCTGGACCACCGCCGGAAAGGCAGGCTTTTTGACCGCCCTGTATATGCTGCTCGTCCCGGTGATCGAAACGCTGCTTTTCCGCCGCCGCCACGGTGCGCGCATCTGGCTGGCCGTGGCCCTGGGCGTGGCGGGGCTGTATCTGCTGTGTATCCGGGAGGGCTTTTCCCTCGTGCGCGGTGACGCGCTGGAGCTTGTCTGCGCCCTGCTCTTTGCCGGACATATCCTGTGCTGTGCCCATTTCGCCCCGCGGGGGGACGGCGTGGCGATCGCGGCGATCCAGTTTGCCGTGGCCTCCCTTTTCTCAGCCGTCATGGCAGCGATCACGGAAGCGCCGAGCCTTGCGGGCATTGCCGCAGCAGCCGTCCCGATCCTTTACTGCGGCCTTGTCTCCGGCGGCGTCGGCTATACGCTGCAGATCGTCGCGCAGAAATTTACCGACCCCACGGCGGCGTCTCTTCTGATGAGCCTTGAGTCGGTCTTCGCCGTCCTGGGCGGCGCGCTGCTGCTGGGGGAGAAAATGAGCGGACGCGAGATCGTCGGCTGTGCGGTGATGTTTGCCGCCATCGTGCTGGTACAGCTTCCGGCAAAGGGAAAGGAAACGCTGACGGCATAAAACATAAAATGAGACTGCTGCGTGCTTTGCGGCAGTCTCATTTTATATTTCTTAAGACCCGCGTCTCTTGCGCGAAGCGGGAAAAGCATATATACTGTATCATATCGGAGTATTGTCTGAAACAGAGATATCCTGCATAAGAAAGAGAGAAAAAGCATGAAAAAGCTTCGCCGTCTGCTTGCGATTCTGCTCTGCCTTGCCGTATTCTCGGCCTTGCCCGCCGCGGCCCAGGCGGCTGATCCGGCACCCTTTTTGCTGACCGTGCGCGTCGAGGGAGGGCAGGACAGAGCGGTGCGCGCCTATGAGGAGAGCTATCCGGGCAACCTCTATCTCTCCCTGGCCGACCTGTCCCAGGCGATGAACGGTACGGCCGGGAAATTCCGCTTTGAATACCTCTCCAACGACAGTTCCTTTTCCCTTGTCACCGGCAAAAACGCCGCCGCCGCCCCGGATCAGGGCACGACCGCGGCGCGCGGGCGGGTGGCCTATCTCGATTTTTCCCGCAGCCGCTTTTACTGCAACGGCACCGAGCGGCGCTATTACACCTACCGTGACGGAAACCGCGATCTGTATATGAGCCTCACGGACATCCAGCTGGTGCTGGATCTCACGGCGTCCTGGGAAGAGGACGGCGCGCTGCTGTTCGATCCCTCCCGGCCCTTCAAGCCCGATATCCACGAGCTCGCGCGGGAGGAGTATTTCGGCGCCGTCAACGCCATCGTTCTGGGTGACGCGGACACGGGGGAGATCCTTTTCAACAAGGAGGGGAGCCGCAGCTTCCCGGTGGCCAGCCTCAGCAAGCTGATGACCTACCTGCTGCTGTGCGAGGCTTCCGAGCGCGGCGAGATCAGCTTTTCCGACACCGTCACCATCCCCGATGAGGCGGATCGGATCGCCTCCAGCGCCGACGGCATGATCGCCATGTCCTCCGGCGCCCGTATCCCGTTCGGTGAGCTTGTGGACGGGATGCTGATGGCCTCCAGCAACGAATCGGCGGCCGCTCTTGCCGTCCACACCGCCGGATCGAGCGAGGCCTTCGTCGCGCGCATGAACGAGCGGGCGGGCGAGCTTGGCCTTTACACCGCGCGCTTCTATACGCCCCACGGCCTGCCGTCCTACTCCGGCGGGACGATCCCGGCCAAGCGCCAGAACCGCATGAGCGCGGAGGATATGTTCAAGCTCTGCGCCTATCTTCTGAAAAACGAGGGCGAGATTACAAAGCTCACTTCGCGCCAGTATGCCAATCTGCCGACGCTGAAATACTCCACCTCCAACACCAACACCCTGGTCTACAACGTCCCGGGCGTCACGGGGCTCAAAACCGGCAGCACCGACCGCGCCGGCTATTGTGTCGCCGTTTCGCTGCCCGTCACGCGCGAGGAGGAGACGCACAACATCGTTCTGGTGATCCTGGGGGCCGAGACGCCCGACCTGCGCGGCCAGGCGGGCGAGATCCTGCTGCGCTGGGCGCAGGACTATTACGCCGTCCACGCTTTCCGCCGCGCAGCCTGACGGCCCGGCGGCCGACGAAGAGGAGAGACGATGAGCAGAGAATTCATCCAGCTGGAAAACGTCAAAAAAGTCTACCGCACGGGCGAGGTGGAACTGACGGCATTGAGAGACGTCAGCTTTTCCGTCGCGCGGGGGGAGATCTGCGTCATCGTCGGCGAGTCCGGCGCGGGCAAGACCACGCTCTTGAACATTCTCGGCGGTATGGACCGCCTGACGGAGGGACGGATCTTCGTCGACGGCGGCGAGGTCTCGGCCTATGATGAAAAGGCGCTGATGGAATACCGGCGCCATGATGTGGGCTTTGTCTTTCAGTTCTATAATCTGATCCCCAACCTGACGGCCATGGAAAACGTGGAGCTTGCCGCCCGTCTGGGACGGGATGCGCTTCCGGCCCGGGAGGTGCTGCGGCAGGTGGGCCTGGCCGAGCGGACGGAGAATTTCCCCTCTCAGCTCTCTGGCGGCGAACAGCAGCGCGTGGCGATCGCCCGGGCGCTTGCGAAAAACCCCAAGCTCCTCCTCTGCGACGAGCCCACCGGCGCACTGGACTATGAGACGGGCAAGCATATCCTGAAGCTGCTTCAGGACAGCTGCCGCGAAAAGGGCATGACGGTCCTTATCATCACACACAACAAAGCCCTCTGCGCCATGGCCGACCGGGTTGTGCGCGTCAAAAGCGGCACCATCGTCTCCGAAACGCGGCAGAGCACGGTGACGCCGGTGGAAAAGCTGGAGTGGTAGCATGAACCGGGAGCTTGTCAAAACCCTGCTGCGGAGCATCCGGCAGAGCCTGGGGCGCTTTCTCTCCATTTTGGGGATCATTGCGCTGGGCGTCGGCTTCTTCGCAGGACTGAAATGCTCTTACCCGGCGATGCGCGCCACCGCCGGGCAATACCTGCGCCAGGGGCGCTTTCATGATTTCCAGCTGCTCTCGTCGCTGGGCTTCACAGACGCTGACGTGACGGCCTTCTCCGCGCTCGACGGCGTCGCGGCGGCGGAGGGGGCGCGCTTCGCGGACGTCTATCTCAAACGCGGCGATACCCACACGGCCTGCCATGTCATGAGCCTGACGGAAAGCGTCGATATTCCGGAACTGACGGCCGGACGCATGCCCCGCGGCGCGGGGGAATGTCTTGCCGACAGCCGCCTGTGGAGCGAGAAGGACATCGGCACGACGCTGACGTTGGGAGAAGATAATGAGGAAGACACGTTCTCGCTCTTTGCGCGCGGGAGCTTTCAGATCGTCGGGCTGGCGCGCTCACCGCGCTATATCAGCGCCGAGCGAGGCGACACAACGCTTGGCTCGGGACGGCTTGACGGCTTTGTATTTGTTCTGCCGGAAGCATTCGACACCGACGTATGGCACGAGATCCTGCTTTGGTGTGACCTGCCGGGCGAGCTGTATGCCGCGGAATACGACGAAGCGCTCCAGCGCCTGACAGACCGCGTCCGAGAGCTGGAAAACCGCCTGGGAGCCGCCCGGCAGCGCACGCTGCGCTCGGAGGCGGATAAAGCGCTTGCCGATGCGCGGCGGGAGCTGGACGACGGCTGGCGGGAATACCGCGAGGAAAAGGAAAAAACCGAGCGCGAGCTTGCCGACGCGCTGAAGGAACTGGACGACGGCCGGGCGGAGCTTGTCCGCGGACAGAAGGAACTGGACGACGGACGCGCCGCCCTGGAAGCGGGCATGGCACAGCTCGGCCCCGCCAGGGCCGAGATCGAGGAAAACCGCGCGCTGCTGGAAGAAAAGCGGGCGGAGCTGGAAGAGGGAAGGTGGCAGCTCGAGGCCGGCGAGGCCTCACTGGCGGCGTCCGAGATGGCTCTTGCGGCCTATAAAACCGCGTCTCTGGGCGGAAGGGCCGACCGGATCGGCATCCTGCAGGGCGAGATCGCGGTGCTGTCGAACGCGCTCTCTGCCGCCGAGGCACTGCCCGGAGCTCCCGGCGCGGAACTGCTGCGCCGGCGCCTTGCGGACAAGCAGAACGAACTTGCCGCGGCGCAGGCGGAAGCTGCGCTCCCCGCCGGGGATCCTGCCCCGCAGGAGGCGGAGCTGGAGGAGGCACGCAAGCAGCTGGCGGCGGCGCGCGCGGAGCTGGAGAGCGGCGAGAGAGCCCTGGAAGAGGCCGAAGCGCAGCTCAAAGAGGCCGAGGATCAGATCGCCGCGGCAGAGGCCGCCTATCCGCAGCATCTGCGCGAGCTGGAGGAAGGCCAGAGAAAACTGGACGCGGCCGCGGCCGAGCTGGAAGAGGGCCGCGCGGCCTATGAAAACGCTCTGCGCGAGGCGGACAAGGGCTTCCGGGAAGCGGAGGAAAAGCTTCGCAGCGGCGAGGATGCGCTGGAAGAGGCGGAAAAGGATGCCGACGAGCGGCTGAAGCTGGAACTCTATACCCTTGACCGCGAGAGCAACCAGGGCTATCTCACCTTCGACAACGACATCCACATCATCGACGCACTCTCTGATGTGTTTCCCCTGTTTTTCGCGCTGGTGGCGGCACTGGTGTGCATCACGACCATGACGCGCATGGTCGGCGAGGAGCGTACGATCATCGGTACGATGAAGGCGCTGGGCTATTCTCCCCTCGCCGTGATGAGCAAATACCTGCTCTATGCTTCGTCTGCCGCGCTGCTGGGCTGCTTGCTGGGCTTCTTCCTCGGCACGGTGCTGATCCCGTATTTCGTCTGGTTTGCTTACGGCATCCTCTATGATTATGCGCGGCTGGACTTTTATTTCAGCCCGCTGATGGTTTGCCTCTGCCTGCTGGTGACGGTGCCCGGCGCGCTTGGCGTGACCTGGCTGGTCTGCTGGCGGGAGAGCCGTGCCTGCCCGGCCGAGCTGATCCGCCCCAAGGCGCCGAAAAAGGGCAAAAAGATCCTGCTCGAGCGCATCAAGCCTCTTTGGCGTCTTCTGCCTTTTCTCACAAAACTCAGCCTGCGCAACGCTTTTCGCTTTCCGCTTCGCACGGCGATGCTCCTGCTGGGCATCGGCGGCTGCACGGCCCTGCTGCTGGCCGGGCTGGGGGCAAGGGACTCGATCGCGCACATCAGCACCTATCAGTATGAGGAGATCCTCCTGTATGATCTGGAGGTCAATCTCGATCCGGAGAAGCTGAACGCCTCCGCGGCGGCCGGCCTCTGGGACGCAGAGGCGGAGAGGGCTGCGCTGACACGCCGGGAGCCGGTCACGCTCCGGGCGGGGGAGAGGGAGAAGAGTACTCACCTGATCGCCTCCCGCCCGGGCGAACTGGAGGGCCTGATCAGCCTGCACGACAAGAACGGGCCGCTCTCCTGCCCCGGACCGGGCGAGGCGGTCATTACCGGAAAACTGGCCGAGAGCCTTTCCCTGCATCCGGGTGAGAGCGTCGTGCTGACGACAGACAGCGGCGAGAG
>OCTX012281989.1_pt1 | contig 17560 bp, 11 predicted proteins | sample 1539691 | NCBI WGS metagenome assembly OCTX01 (sample SAMN02144231, study PRJEB22623) | gut metagenome | biome: sheep rumen | host: Ovis aries | place: New Zealand | reverse complement strand
AATTTTCTGTTCTATAGTCATAATGTGTAATATTTTTTGCAAAGTTACGAAAAAAGGGTGAAAAAAACGTGATTTTCAGTTAAAAGTGGTGCTATTTATCTATTACGTTTTACGAATTACTACTTATTTGGTCTTTTAGGTCTGCATTCATAATAAAGACCTGCAATCTGAATCCCGATTGTTTTTTTCGGCATTCAGACTACAGGTCTTCATGCATGACTGCTTTTTCAAGGCTCACCGCCTTATGTTCTTCTTCGTCCTGGCTTTCCCTTTTTCCATCCTTTCCTCATAGTTGTTCTCAATCGCCTTTTGGTAGCCAGTGTGTTTGTCGGCAATAGTGAAAATCTCGTAATGGTTTTTCACATCATAACGCTGACTGGGCATTTCTTCCGGACGGTACATATAGTCATTATCGTCGGAGGTGCTCATGCGTTTTCCGTCGGACATCGCGATTGAGTATTTGGGAGGTGCTGCGTCTGTGACAAATACTTCGAATTCTGGCTTCACATATTTCACCAGCTTCACCTTCTTCAATATCTCTTCCTGCATCACTTGTGGCTGTGCAACGTCGAAGACCTGGGTCTTCTCGAAATGGTAGGAATAGACCTTTGCCCCTTCTTTTGTGTCGACGTAGGCGAAGTCGGTAGTCTGGTCAACCTCTTTCCCCTGGCCGTCTCTCAGGATTCCGGCCAGCCCGTTTGCTCCTTTGGAGTCATAAAAATAGACCACGACGGGAGTAGGATGCAGCGACTGGTAGTCCTTCAGCTGATTGTCCAGGAAATTCGCAAGTCGACCGAATTTCTCGAACAGACGTTTTTTATCACTCTCTCCTCCCTTCATCACCTTTTCCATTGTTGACAGTTTTCCTGAATCGAAGAGCGAGCTGTAATCCTTTTCCTTCAGCATCAGCTTGAAATCCCATATTCTGTCTTCGTCGTCGCTGTCCAGCTTTTCCCTCACGTTTTTCTCTTTCATCAGAGTGAGGTCCTTGCTCAGACGAATCAGCTCTTTTTTCGCCTCGTCTGTGAGAACAACCGATCCTTTGAGCGACGGACGGTCGATATGAATCACATAAATGTCAAAACGGTCGTTATAGTCCAGTGTATAACTCAACGTTCTGTTTCCTTTCTTGTCTGTCTGGTAATACTCCAAGGTTGTAACAGCAAGTGTTTTTTCCTGGGCCGTCGCACTCAAAAGTGTCAATAAGATGCCGGCCAGCATGATGATTAGTCTTTTCATCGTTTTGTATATTTAAAAGGTTTTTGGTTTCATTTTTTCATCAGTACTTATTTACCATCGCCGAAATAAATAAGCTGTTCACTTTTCTCTTGTCTTCATCAAAACGAGGTGACTTATTATTTCAACGGTTACATAATCAAAGCCCCTATGTCTAAATGTTGATGTTGCAAAGATAGTAAATTTCCATAAACAATCAAATAAAAGATAAAAAAAATATCCGAAGCGAAAGCAATTTGAAAGCCATCCCCGGAGAAAATAAACTATTCACTTTTCACTATTCACTTTTCACTTAATATCATTCGTGTTAAAAAAATATCCGAAGCGAAAGCAATTCTTGTTATTGCCGATTTATTTTAGCACCAAATGAGAGTTTATTCACTAAAAAAATTCTCATCCGGATGGCTTTTTATCGAGCACGAAGTGCGTTTTTTCTCCGCAACGAAGTGGAAGAATATTTTTGAGTTTTGTCCGTCACGGCAACACCGACGTAGGGCAAAGACCGAGACAAAACGTTTTTTATCTTATATTCTTTTAATGTCCATCCCCAAAGTAACTAAAACTTTTCACTTTCCTGAGAGCAGGAGAAAACAGGAGCTCTCCGTTCGTTTTTGTGCTAATTATTTGGAAAATAGGAACTAAAATGTTAATTTTGTGTTTAAATAAACTTTAAATTATATTTATTTAATTGATAATCAGTTAATTAGATAAAATTTAACAAAATAGAAGGATTGTTTCACGTGAAACATCAGAACTGATAAACAAAGAAGAATGTTCCACGTGGAACATCGACAGACAAGAATCAAAACAGACATCAATGTTCCACGTGGAACATAAAATAGAAATAAAAAATGAGCAAGGACGAAGAGCGTATACAGAGGCTGAAGAACATTGTGCTGAACCTACCGGAGACACCCGGCTGCTACCAGTACTTCAATGCGGAAGGCACAATCATCTACGTAGGCAAGGCAAAGAACTTGAAACGGCGAGTGTCGTCATACTTCAACAAGAACCAGCAGTCAAGCAAGACACGCGTGCTGGTATCGAAGATAGAGGACATACAATATATCGTGGTGCCAACCGACGAGGACGCACTGTTGCTGGAGAACAACCTCATCAAGAAATACCAGCCCCGCTACAACATCTTGCTGAAGGACGGCAAGACCTACCCATCCGTCTGCGTCACAAAGGAGGACTATCCGAGGCTGTTCAAGACCAGGAATCTCTCCATGAGGGGTGCATTCTACTACGGTCCATTCTCACATCAGGGCACGCTCAACAACATGCTTGAGCTGATCGACAAGATGTATTCCATCCGCAAATGCAGACTGGCGCTAACGGAAGAAGGTGTGAAAGAAGGAAAGTTCAAGACCTGTCTGGAATATCACATCAAAAACTGCAAAGGACCGTGTATAGGAAAGCAGACACGCGAGCAATACATGGAGGAAATTGAGGAAGTGAAGGAAATCCTGAAAGGAAACACCCGAATCGTGTGCGACAGGCTGATGGAGGAGATGCGCAAGCTGGCCGAAGAGATGAGGTTTGAAGAAGCGGAGCTACTCAAGAGACGATACCTGATGGCAAAAGAATTTGTGGAGAAAAGTCAGGTTGTCACGAACTACGATTATGACATAGACGTGTTCAGCATTCTCGACGAAGACACCGTGGCTTACATCAACTATCTTCACATCACACAGGGATGCATCAACCAGGGATTCACATTTGAATACAAGAAGAAAATCGACGAAACGGCGGAAGACATCCTGGCACTCGGCATCGCCGAGATGAGGGTTCGTTACGGAAGCAAAGCACGTGAGATTGTAGTACCCTTTCCGATGGACATCGAACTCAACGGAGCAGAGTTTCTCGTACCCCAACGAGGTGAGAAGAAACACCTGCTCGACTTGTCGATGGCAAACGTCCGTCAGTATAAATTCGACAAGATGAAGCAGGCAGAAAAGCTGAATCCCGAACAGCGTGCCACAAACCTCATGAGGGAGTTACAACGGAAGTTGGGACTGGCAAAATTGCCGATGACCATCGAATGTTTCGACAACTCCAACATACAAGGCAGCGATGCCGTGGCAGGATGCGTGGTGTTCAAGCAGACGAAGCCATCGAAGCAAGACTACCGTAAATACAACATCAAGACCGTGGTGGGACCCGACGACTATGCGTCAATGGCAGAGGTAGTGTACCGCAGATATTCACGGATGATGGACGAAGGCACTCCCCTACCCGACCTTATCATCACCGACGGTGGAAAAGGACAGATGGAAGTGGTGAGGAAAGTGGTAGTGGACAGTCTCGGACTTGATATTCCCATAGCAGGACTGGCAAAGGACAAGCGTCACCGCACGTCAGAACTATTGTTCGGCTTTCCTGTGCAGACCATAGGAATCGAGATGAACTCACCTCTCTTTGCTTTTCTCACACGAATACAAGACGAGGTTCACCGTTACGCCATCACCTTCCATAAGGATAAACGCAGCAAACGTCAGGTTCACTCAGAGCTGGACGAAATCAAGGGAATTGGTGAAGCCACAAAGACCCTGTTGCTAAAAAAATTCAAGAGTGTAAAGAAAGTAAAAGAAGCATCGGAGTCCGAACTAACCGAAGTGATTGGTCCAGCAAAAGCCAAGATAATTTCAAATTACTTTACTGACGAAATACAATAATTGCACAAAAAAACGTACATAGAAATAATTTTATAAGACAAAATTTCCACAAATAGCCATAAGTTATCATATTGTCTCCCGAACAAAAAATTAAAAATTCGTAACGATTCGTAATCCAAAATATTCATGTATATTCGATTTAATTCGAGTTTATTCGTATTCGAAAAAATTATACAAATTAATAATAATTATTCATGAAAATTCGTGGAAATTTATGGAAATTCGTGTTAAAAAAATATTCGAAGCGAAAGCAATGCGAATACCATCCCCGGAGTAAATAAACTATTCACTATTCACTTTTCACTATTCACTTATTTGATTTTCACTATTCACTTAATTACATTCGTATAAAGAAAGAAAATTGAAATAAAATTAAATAAAAATTTCGTTCAGATAATAATATTTCGTAATTTTGCAAATAAAAAAGAACTATGCGAGTAGTATTACAAAGAGTGAAAAGAGCCTCCGTGGAAGTGGAGAAGAAAACGATTGGAGAGATAGCGTCAGGATTGCTGATTCTCGTAGGATGTGAGAACGCAGACACGCAGGAGGACATAGACTGGATCAGCAAGAAAATTGTGAATCTACGCATCTTCGACGACGAAAACGGAGTGATGAACAAGTCCATCAAAGACGTAGGAGGAAACATACTCGTGGTATCACAATTCACACTGTGGGCATCCTACAAAAAAGGTAACCGTCCATCCTACCTGCGTGCAGGAAGCCACGAAATTGTCGTTCCGCTCTACAATCAGTTCTGCACTACCCTATCGCAAGAACTGGGAAAAACAGTTCAGACCGGTGAGTTTGGAGCTGAAATGCAGGTAAGCTTGATCAACGACGGACCAGTCACCATCTGCATGGACTCTAAAAATAAAGAATAAATTTAACTGAAAATAATAAGCAGGACAATAAATCGATTGTTCCACGTGTAACAACTTAACAAAAAATACGAGTATATGGAAGAAATTTATGAAAACGAGCTGGACTTTAACAGCAGCAGATTCGAGCAGGCGTTCAGTCTTTATGATCTCGAACTTGATGACGAAAAGGTAGCAAAAACTGTGAAAAACCTTCTCGACAAATGTCTGGAGGAGAACAACACACTCGAAGTGAAGAAATTTTTGCTCAACAGTGTTGAGTTGACAACACTCAAGACAACTGACAGCGAAGATTCTGTTTTGAAATTCGTAGAGAAAGTAAACGAATTCGACGACAAATATCCAGAACTGGGACATGTGGCCACAGTTTGTGTATATCCTAACTTCGCAAAGATATGCCACGACACACTTGAAAACGACAACGTGGAAATTGCGTGCGTTTCCGGATGTTTCCCCTCATCACAGAGTTTCATAGAAGTGAAGATTGCGGAGACTGCATTGGCAGTAAGGGATGGCGCCACAGAGATCGACATCGTGATGCCGGTAGGCAAATTCCTCGTCGGCGATTATGAGGGTGTGACAGACGAGATCCAGGAGTTGAAAGCAATATGCGGCGAACGTAGTCTGAAAGTGATTCTGGAGACTGGCTGCCTGAAGACCGCTTCGAATATCAAGAAAGCATCTATACTGGCAATGTATGCCGGAGCAGACTATATCAAGACCTCCACGGGTAAGTTAGAGCCAGCAGCCACTCCTGAGGCAGCCTATGTGATGTGCCAGGCCATCAAGGAATACTACGAGCAGACTGGCATCCAAATCGGATTTAAGCCTGCCGGAGGAATGAAGACCGTACGCGACGCACTCACCTACTACACCATCGTGAAAGAAGTACTTGGAGAAAAGTGGTTGACTAACAAATACTTACGTCTCGGTACAAGCTCTTTGGCAAACAAACTACTCTCAGAAATCGAAGGAAAAGAAGTTAAGTTCTTCTAAATCAACGCACTACCCCACTCTACCATATAAAAAACGCAGCAAACGTTTGCTGCGTTTATTTATAGAGACGCCCCACGGGGCGTCTTCATTCTTTTTATCACAAGAAAAGAAATATCTAACTATTGAGAAAAATTACAAGACGCCCCACGGGGCGTCTCTACTACTTATTGCGCTGGATTACAAAGCTGATATAATTTGACAAAGCCGTCTTAACGTCTGAATCAAGATATTGGTTAAGAATCTCATGCGCCTGAGCAGCATATTTTTCCATCATTTCGTAAGCATATTCAATACCTTGATTGTCAATCGTGAAACGTACAAGTGAGTCAATCTCTACCCTACTCGCCTCGCCTGCCTTCACCTTCTTGGCAATCTCAATCATCTCCTCATTATTGGTACTCAAAAGTGCGTGGATTACAGGAAGAGTCAGCTTACCCTCAATCATGTCGTTTCCACGGGGTTTGCCAATCTCGTCGCCGGCAATATAGTCGAAGATGTCGTCCTTTATCTGAAAGCACTTGCCTACAATCATGCCGAAATCCTCCATATTCTTGATATCCTGTGGATTATCGGTTGTAGTCATCGCACCGCTCTTCGCACAGGAAGCAAACAGAATAGCAGTTTTTTTCTTGATGATATTGTAATAGTTAATCTCAGAAATCTCGTCCAAAGAGATGTTGTAGAGCTGGAAAAGCTCACCGTCCACAAGCCATCGTGCGGCACGGAACACCTCCTCCATCAGCTCGATACGACGAGTAGTGATAGACGAAATCAAGGCATTGGTCAGCACATAATCTCCCACCAGCACAGATATACGGCTGCCAAAGAGACTGTAGACCGAAGGACGGCCACGACGCATGTCGCTCTCGTCGATGATGTCGTCGTGAATGAGCGTGGCATTATGAAAAAGCTCATAGGCAGCTGCAAGATGATAAGTAACATCCTGAACCTCACCAAACATCTTTGCAGACAAAATCGTGATTAACGGGCGCATGCCCTTACCCTTATGCTTCGACATATCTTTCAATATATTATCAAGCAAAGGGTTGTCGGTGGTCATGTATGAATCAAACGTTTGATTGTATTTTTCCATCTCTTCCTTCACAGGAAACAGGATTTTTTCTACAATATCAGCCATAAAGTAAAAAAATTTTTTACAAAATTACTAAATAAAAACGTAAGATAAAAAATATTCACTAACTTTGTAAAAATAACACGAATAAAATATGCAGAAACTATTCCTACTCGACGCATATGCGCTCATCTACAGAGCATATTATGCATTTATACGCGTACCACGAATCAACAGCAAAGGAGAAAACACATCTGCCATTCTCGGATTCGTAAACACGCTCGAAGAAGTGCTTCGACGGGAGAATCCTGACTTTATTGGCGTGTGTTTCGACCCGAAAGGAGGAACTTTCCGACATAAACTCTATCCTGAATATAAGGCACAGCGGGAAGAGACACCAGAGGCCATTCGATTCGCTGTCCCAATCATCAAGGAAATCGTTGCAGCTTACCGAATTCCGGTCATTGAAGTGGAGAACTACGAAGCCGACGACGTGATTGGAACGCTGGCAAAACGATTCGCAAGCCCGGACATTGAAGTCTACATGATGACTCCCGACAAAGACTACGGACAACTCGTCGACGAACATATCTATATGTACAAGCCGCAGACCGGCGACCGACCGTTCGAAATCATGGGAGTGAAAGAAGTATGCGATAAATACGGGATTGAAAACCAACTTCAAGTCATCGACCTCCTGGGCCTGATGGGGGATGCGTCCGACAACATTCCTGGGTGTCCTGGGGTAGGGGAGAAGACGGCCGTAAAACTGATAAACCAGTTCGGATCCATCGAGAATTTGTTGGAGTCGACCGACCAACTCAAGGGAAAACAGAAGGTGAATATGGAAGAAAACATCGATAAAATCAAGCTGTCGAAATTTCTTGCCACAATCAAGACCGACGTACCAGTCGACATCACGCTCGAAAAGCTGAAACGCGAAGAAAAGGACAAAGAGACGATTCGCAAAATATTCGATGAGTTGGAATTTCGCAGTCTCATCAAGAGAGTGCTGAATGAAGACGAAAACACAACTGGCATCGGACTGAAAGAAGAAGGTGGCAAAAACACCATGAATTCGAAAAACGGAAAAAAATCACTGTCTGGCATGCAGGACATGTTTGCACCATCCGGTCCTGACGATAAAAATGACGAAAATAAGAATATTCGTCAGAATGACACAAAAAATACGAAACTCAATACGTCGAGCGGCGAAAAAATGCAAGACTTGTGGTCAGACACCGACGAATTTTCGATTCTCAGCGACATAAAAACGACGGAACATAAATATTATCTTATTGACAAAGAGGATGATATAAAAATTTTAGCACAAAAATTTTTGTCAGAAAAATTTCTCAGTTTAGACACGGAAACCACCTCCACCAACTCCATCACGGCAGAATTGGTGGGATTGAGCTTCTCTGTGAAGGAAAACGAGGCTTTTTATGTGCCTGTACCATCTGACAGAGAAGAAGCGTTAAAAGTTGTTAATATTTTTAAGCCGGTATATGAGAGCACAGAAATTCTGAAAATCGGACAAAATCTAAAATATGACATCAACGTGTTGAGCAGCTATGGAGTCGAAGTGAAAGGCAAGATGTTCGACACCATGCTGGCACATTATATTCTGCATCCTGAACTACGTCATGGAATGGACTACATGGCAGAAGTATATCTGAAATATAAAACCATCCATATCGACGAGCTGATAGGGGAGAGGGGCAAGAACCAAAAGAACATGCGCGACCTCAAACCTGAATCGGTGTACGAATATGCAGCAGAGGATGCCGACATCACGCTTCAGCTCAAAACACGTCTGGAGAAAGAACTGGAAGAGGCAGGACTGACCAAGTTGTTTGAGGAAATAGAAATGCCGCTCATGCCTGTTCTCGCATTGATGGAGCGAAACGGGGTCATGGTCGACACCGAGTCGCTGAAGCAAACATCTGAGGAATTCACACAAAAAATGAATCAGCTGGAAAAAGAAATACAAAATCTCGCCGGCGAACCATTCAACATCTCGTCTCCACGTCAGGTAGGCGTCATACTATTTGAAAAACTGAAGATAGTGGATAAGCCTAAAAAGACAAAGACCGGACAGTACGTGACATCGGAGGACGTCCTTCAGAATCTGAAAGGAAAACATCCCATCATCGAGAAAATATTGGAATTTAGAGGATATAAGAAACTTCTTTCAACCTATATCGACAATCTTCCGACGCTGATCAATCCCTCGACAGGACATATACATACATCATATAATCAGTCGGTTACAGCCACAGGAAGACTTTCGTCGTCCGACCCGAACCTTCAGAACATACCCATTCGTGATGCCAACGGAAAGGAAGTTAGAAAGGCATTCATTCCAGATCCGGGATGCGAGTTCTTCTCTGCCGACTATTCGCAGATTGAGCTTCGCCTGATGGCTCACCTGAGCAAGGACGAGAACATGATTGAGGCATTCCGAGAAGGGCACGACATCCATAGGGCCACTGCGGCTAAAATCTACAAATTGCCGTTAGAGGAAGTAAGCAGCGACCAGCGACGGAAGGCCAAGACAGCTAATTTCGGCATCATCTACGGCATCACCACCTTCGGACTGGCAGACCGCATGGAAGTCAGCAGAGCTGAGGCAAAAGAGCTGATCGACGGCTATTTCCTGACATATCCTAAAGTGAAGCAGTATATGGAAGAGTCAGTGAACAAAGCCAGAGAGAAAGGGTATACTGAGACCCTGTTCGGCAGGCGATGCTATCTTCCCGACATCAACAGTCATAACGCCACTGTACGGGGCTATGCTGAGCGTAACGCCATCAACGCACCAATACAGGGAACGGCTGCTGACATCATCAAGATTGCCATGGTGAGAATCGCAAAAAGAATGAAGAAAGAAGGACTTCGTTCCAAGATGATATTGCAGGTACACGACGAACTGAATTTCAGCGTCTTTCCTGAAGAAAAAGAAGTGATTCAGAAGTTGGTGATAGAAGAGATGGAAAGCGTATGCAAACTCGACGTACCGCTCATCGCTGACTGCGGATGGGGAAAGAACTGGCTCGAAGCACACTAACCCCATTCAGCCCATAATAGCCCATTAAACCCATTAGCCTAATCAACCCATAAAAATAAAAACTAATATGAAAAAATTACTTCTATCAGCATTTGCACTGGTGATGGCAATAGGAGCCAGTGCACAGAGTGAGGGATTCGGCTATCCCATCAATCCAGTGCCGTTTACGAAGGTGAAAATAACACCCAACACCTTCTGGGGACAGCGTCTGAAAGCCAGTCAGGAAGTCACTATCCCATTGGCATTCAGCAAGTGTGAGTCGGAAAACCGGTACACGAATTTCAGCAATGCGGCACAGCACCTGAAAGACCCTTCAAAAGTGTTCAAAGTGGACGGTGTGATGGGGTATTCGTTCGACGACACAGACCCTTACAAGACCATCGAAGGAGCCAGCTACCTGCTGCAGACCTATCCCGATAAGAAGTTGGAGACTTATGTGGACTCAGTCATCGAAGTGATAGGCAGCGCACAGGAGCCCGACGGATACCTATACACCGCACGTACGCAGAACCCAGAACATCCCCATGGATGGGCTGGACCGACACGATGGTCAAAAGTGGAGGATCTGAGCCATGAGTTCTATAACCTGGGACACCTGTGTGAGGCTGCCGTCGCACACTACAACGCCACAGGCAAGAAATCTCTACTCAATATCGCCTGCAAATTCGCTGACTGCGTCTACAAAGAAGTGGGCGACAAGCCGGGGCAGGCATGCGTGGTTCCAGGACACCAAATCGCTGAGATGGGCCTCGCAAAACTCTATCTAGCCACTGGCAACAAGAACTATCTCGACCTGGCCAAGTTCTTCCTCGACAAACGCGGATACACAAGCCGTAAAGACCAGTATTCACAGAGCCACAAGCCCGTGCTGGAGCAGGACGAGGCTGTAGGTCATGCAGTGCGAGCAGGATATATGTACGCAGGTATGGCAGACGTGGCGGCACTTACTGGAAATCAGGACTATATCAACGCCATCGACCGCATCTGGGACAACATCGTATCGAAAAAATACTATATCACCGGTGGAGTAGGGGCAACCTCTTCTGGAGAAGCTTTCGGTGCGAACTATGAGCTGCCAAACATGTCGGCATATTGCGAGACCTGCGCTGCCATCGCACAGGTATATGTGAACTACCGGCTTTTCCTACTTCATGGTGAGTCGAAATACTACGATTGTCTCGAGCGCACACTCTATAACGGCGTCATCAGCGGTATCAGCATCGACGGAGGCAAATTCTTCTATCCCAACCCGTTGCAGAGCATGGGTCAGCACCAGCGACAGGCTTGGTTCGGATGTGCATGCTGCCCGAGCAACGCAGCACGCTTTATTCCCTCACTTCCACAGTACATCTATGCCGTGAAAGACAATGACTTCTATGTGAATCTCTTCGCAGGAAACGAGACCACAGTGAAGGTGGGCGGAAAAGACGTGACCCTCGTCCAGGAGACCAACTATCCTTGGGACGGCGACATAAAGATGACGATGAAGAAAGCCAACAGCCAGTTCGCCCTTAAAATTCGTATTCCAGGATGGGTACGCGGACAGGTGGTGCCAAGCGACCTCTACTATTTCGTAGACGGCAAGCAGCTGGGTTACAGCGTGAAAGTGAACGGAGAAGAAGTGAAGTCGGAGCTGCAGAACGGCTATTTCGTGATAGACCGCAAGTGGAAGAAAGGCGACATGGTGAGCGTGCATTTCGACATGGAGCCACGACTCGTGAAAGCCAACGGAAAGGTGTCAGCCGACAAGGGTAGGGCAGCGATTGAGTGCGGACCGCTGGTATACTGCGCTGAATGGCCTGACAACCAGTGCGATGTGCTGAGCGTGCTGCTCAACCAAAACCCTCAGTACACCAACGGAACAGTGAATATCGAAGGTACTTCAATCAAGACCATCATCACCGACGCCCAGACTCTTACTTTCGGAGACGACGGACGACTCAACGCCAAGGACGAGCGACTCGTACTTATCCCTTACTATGCTTGGGCTCACCGCGGCAACGGAAAGATGACCGTATGGTTGCCAATCGACCTGAACGCCACATCTCCGGCTCTTCCGCCGTCTATCGCTTCTGAGAGTAAGGTGGAGGCATCTGCACGCCGTCTGCCTGCACTCAGCGCCATCAACGACCGACTCGTGCCAGCCGACGGCGACGACCGCTCTGTGCCATACACCCACTGGTGGCCGAAGAAGAACAGCACAGAGTGGCTCGTCTACAACTTCAAAGAGCCTGCAACTGTCAGCAACAGCGTCGTTTACTGGTTCGACGACCAGCCATGGGGAGGATGCCGGGTACCCGACAGCTGGAAACTCTACTACAAGGACGACAGCGGAAACTGGCAGGAAGTGAAGAACCCGACCGGATATCCTACAACCAAAGGAGTGGCGAACATCGTGAACTTCGAACCGGTCAAGACCTCAGCTATGAAGCTCGAAATCGTACAGCCGGAGAAGTATTCCTGCGGTGTGTTTGAATGGAGCGTGAAGTAAATCTACGATTTTATAATTTTTCAATTTATTTCCCCGGAACACGTTTTGTGGTTCGGGGAATTTTTCTTCATTTCCTTTCCCTTTAGCATCTTTATGAATTTGGGCAAATAACTAAAAAAACATTAATTTTAATCTTATTTCATTGAAAATCAGAAAAAAATCCGTAACTTTGCACCCTAATTATCAAAACTAATTTTTTTAAGGCGTTAGATTGGTCATACAAAATCAAATTTTCGCTTTTGTAACTCCATTTTTTATTCAATGCAGAAAACATTTTCAGAATTGGGTGTCTGTGATGAGATACTCAAGGCTATCGAAGAACTGGGATACGTGGCACCAATGCCCGTACAGGAACAGGTAATCCCTTATCTTTTAGGAAACAACAACGACGTGGTGGCACTGGCTCAGACCGGAACAGGAAAGACAGCAGCCTATGGCCTGCCTATACTCCAGAAAGTATTTGCCTCGCTTCAGTCTGATTCAGAGAAAGAGAATCAGGAGGCAGCTCTTCCTAAGGCTCTTGTGTTGGCACCCACACGTGAGTTGTGTCTACAAATCACCGACGACCTCAAGTCATACAGCAAATATATCGACGGACTGCATATACTCGCCGTCTACGGAGGAGCAAGCATCGAAACTCAGATACGTCAGTTGAAGAAAGGAATACAGGTGGTGGTGGCCACTCCAGGACGTCTTGTCGACCTCATGGAGCGGGGCGTGGCTAAGCTCAACGAAGTGGAGAACGTCATTCTCGACGAGGCTGACGAGATGTTGAGCATGGGATTCAGCGAGAGCATCGACACCATCCTGGCCCAAATTCCGGAAGAACGAAACACGCTGCTCTTCTCTGCCACGATGAGCAAGGAAATCGAGCGTATCAGCAAGAACTACCTACACGACGCGAAGGAAATCGTGGTCGGATCGAGAAACGAAGGTGCAGAAAACGTCAACCATATCTACTACCTTGTGCAGGCAAAGGACAAATACAACGCCTTGAAGAGGGTAGCAGACTTTTATCCTGAAATATACGCCATCATCTTCTGCCGCACGAGGCTGGAAACTCAGGAAATAGCCGACCGACTCATCAGCGACGGATATAATGCAGAGTCCTTGCATGGAGAGCTGTCGCAGGCACAGCGCGACCTGACGATGAACAAGTTCCGCCATCACAACATCCAGCTGCTCGTTGCCACCGATGTGGCAGCCCGCGGACTCGATGTTGAAAACCTCACACACGTCATCAACTACGGACTTCCCGACGATATCGAGAGCTACACTCACCGAAGCGGACGAACAGGACGTGCCGGAAAAACAGGAACGAGCATCTGCATCATCCACGTGAAGGAGAAGACAAAGGTGAAAGCCATAGAGAAGCAGATTGGCAAGAGCTTCGTGGCAGGTGTGCTTCCTGAGGGAGAGGAGATTTGCAAGAAGCAGCTCATGAAGGTGCTCGACGACATCGAAAAGGTGGAGGTGGACGAGGAGGAGATAGCTCCTTTTCTCAAGTCCGTCTACCGCAAGTTCGAGCTCATGGAGAAAGAGGACATTCTGAAACGTGTGGTGTCGAGGGAGTTCAACACCTTCCTCAACTACTACAAGAATGCGCCACGCATCATCCAGCCCGACGACAAGAACTACAAGGAAGAGAAAAAGAAAAGCCGCAACGAACGACGTAAAGAGCGCGGACAACGCAGCAACCAGGCTGAACCAGGCTACACACGCCTCTTCATCAACCTCGGAAAGAAAGACAACATGAAACCACGTGAGTTCATGGGCTTTGTGAACCGATGCTCGAAAGGCAACCATTTCGACCTCGGACGTATCGACATCATGGCCAACTTCTCGTTCTTCGAAGTGCCCACCGAGCAGGTGAGAGGCATTCTGAAAGTGCTCAACGGCGCAGAATACGACGGACGCTATGTCAACGTGGAAGTGACGGAGAACAGCGGTGAAAGCGGTGGAAGAAGAAACCGTGGAGGCGAAGGCCGCAAAGGCAGGGACAGCCAGCGCAACGACGACACCCAGAGAGAGAAGCGTAAGGACCGCAAGAAATCATCCGATCCGATGGCAAAAATCCGTCAGAAGAACGCCGACGGTGGCAATAAAAAAGAAAAGCCAGAATGGGCGCAGTTCTTCGAGGGGCAAGTAGAGGAAATGCCCTTCTACTCTCAGTTCACCAAGAAAGGAAAGAAGAAAAAGAAATAAGTGAAGAAAATCTAGAGAATCTAGAAAATCTAGAAAGTCTAGAATATCTAGAATATCTAGAAAGTCTAGAATATCTAGAATATCTAGAATATCTAGAATATCTAGAGCATCTAGAAAATCTCCCCAACTATCTTCCCTCTAAACTCTAAACTAAATAAAAACATGAAAATTTTTCAGCATGTATCCGACCTTGGCGACCTCAAGCTCGCCTTGGAAGAAGCGAAGGCAGTGAAAGCCGACCGCTACCAATATCAGAATCTGGGTAAGAACAAGACCTGTATGTTGATATTTTTCAACAACAGCCTGCGCACCCGCCTGTCTACACAGAAAGCAGCTATGAACCTGGGTATGAATGTCATCGTGCTCGATGTCAACCAAGGCGCATGGAAGCTGGAGACAGAGCGTGGCGTCATCATGGACGGAGACAAGAGCGAACACCTGCTCGAGGCCATCCCCGTGATGGGATGCTACTGCGACATCATAGGAGTACGTTCGTTTGCACGTTTTGAGAACCGTCAGGACGACTACGAAGAGAAGATTCTCAATCAGTTCATCAAATACAGCGGCAAGCCTGTTTTCTTCATGGAGAGCGCTACTGTGCATCCGCTGCAGGCCTTCGCCGACCTCATCACCATCGAGGAGTACAAGCGCACGGAGCGTCCGAAGGTGGTGCTCACCTGGGCTCCACATCCCAAGGCTCTTCCTCAGGCCGTGCCCAACTCATTCGCACAGTGGATGCATGCAGCCGACGTGGACTTCGTCATCACCCATCCAGAAGGTTATGAGCTCGACCCCAAGTTCGCAGGTGGATGCCGAGTGGAATACGACCAGAAGAAAGCGTTCGAAGGAGCTCAGTTCATCTACGCCAAGAACTGGAGCTGCCCTGGCGTGACCCGTCCCGAGGATTATGGAAAGGTACTCTCCAAGGACATGTCGTGGACTGTGGACAGCGAGCACATGTCGTGGACCGACAACGCGTTCTTCATGCACTGCCTACCCGTACGTCGCAACATGATCGTGTCCGACGACGTCATCGAGGCACCTACATCCATCGTCATCCCTGAGGCTGCCAACCGCGAGATATCCGCTCAGGTGGTCCTCAAGCGAATGCTCGAATCCTTAAACTAAAACAACAACAGACTCTTTAAACTTTAAACTCTCAACTCTAAACTAAATATTTGAATACATCCACTTTATCCAACGGCATCCGCATTATCCACCATCCTTCTCCCACCAACGTGGCATACTGCGGCATTGCCATCGACGCAGGAACACGGGATGAGCTGCCAGCCGAATACGGCATTGCCCACTTCTGCGAGCATATGCTGTTCAAAGGAACCAGCCGACGTTCGGCATGGCATATTCTCAACCGCATGGAGCGCGTGGGAGGAGACCTGAACGCATACACCACGAAGGAAGAGACCGTGGTGTATGCTGCATTCATGAAAGAGCATCTCGATCGCGCAGTTGAACTCATCTGCGACGTCGTTTTCAACAGCACATTTCCTCAGCATGAGATGGAGAAAGAGGCTGAGGTCATCGTAGAAGAAATTGAAAGCTACCACGACTCTCCAGCCGACCTCATCTTCGACGACTTCGAGAACATGCTATTCAAAGGACATGCACTCGGACACGACATTTTGGGCGACAGCGAACGAATTCGAAGCTACAGAAGAGAAGACATCATAGGCTTCACCAGCAGGCTCTACCGTCCAGAACGCATGATTTTCTTCGTGTTCGGCGACTACGATTTCAGAAAAGTGGAGCATATCGTAGAAAAATACACATCGCTTTACTCCCATGCAGAATCGTCACAAACTGAAGCGGATGTTATGACTGAGCGACTACCGTTCTGCGACTATCATCAGACCATAGTTCGTGAAAGTCACGACACCCACCAGGCTCATGTCCTGATGGGATGTCCGGCCTACGACGCTGAAGACGACCGACGAATCGCACTTTATTTCCTCAACAACATCATTGGCGGGCCCGGAATGAACTCGTTGCTCAATCTGGCGCTTCGCGAACACAGCGGACTGGTGTATACCGTGGAGAGCACGCTGACGAACTACACAGACACCTCCACCTTCGCCATCTATTTCGGATGCGACCCCCACGACGTCGAAAAATGCCTCAGAATCGTCAGAAAAGAGTTCGACAAGTTGATGTGCGCCCCGATTGACGATCGACGCTACAGAGCATATATGAAGCAAATAAAGGGACAGATAGGTGTGGCATGCGACAACTTCGAGAGTCTCGCACTCGACATGGCCAAGTCATTCCTCCATTACGGCAAGTTCGACACGATAGAGGAGACCTACCAGCTGCTCGACATGCTCAACCCACAACTCCTGCACCAAGTAGCCAACGAAATCCTCACTCCCAACCACCTCTCCCAACTCATTTACCATTGAACATATAGAATATCAAACTTCCCTCTAAACTCTAAACTTTAAACTCTCAACTAATAAAAATATATCTATTTTTTTCTTTTTAAAATTGATATGATGATAATGATAGGGGTGTTGAAAGTGTTGAAAAAATAATGTTAAAAACCTTGTTTTTTTCATAGTAAACATGAGGGAATCGATATGTCAACACCATCTTGAATTCTAAACATGCTGAATCCTATCATAATCCAACCTTTATAAACAGTCTGTTCATAATCCATCATTTTATAGATTACATAAATTATCATGAAATTTTGATGTCGATTACCTATGGAAAAAGTGTCGAAAAAAAATTGAGAAAAAACAATAACTTTATTTGGTGTTTAAAAAACACTAACGGCATATAAAAAAGTTTTAGAATTGCAATAGTGAGTTTTCATTTTTTTTCAACACTTTTTCAACACCATTGTCAACAGTGTTGAGAATGCCATGCGGACGCTTTATTTAGTTTTAGGAACGAAAATATCTGATTTTTGCGCAC
>OCTX014514324.1_pt1 | contig 17565 bp, 15 predicted proteins | sample 1539691 | NCBI WGS metagenome assembly OCTX01 (sample SAMN02144231, study PRJEB22623) | gut metagenome | biome: sheep rumen | host: Ovis aries | place: New Zealand | reverse complement strand
GGTAAGATCTAATTCTTTCATAAGATATATATTTTGTTTGAAATTGTCTTTCGACTTTGCGCCTACTAAATCGGCTACAAAATTACAACAAATTTTGCAAATATGCAAGGAAGGGCTGTCTTTTTTAAGAAAAATTCTTAAATTTGCTATTTTTGTTTGCCAATTTCGCCAAAAAGCAGTACCTTTGCACCCGCTATGGATTTTGGCAGGTACGACAGAGAGGATTTGCAGGAAGCACTGCGGGTGCTTCGCGAAGGAGGCATCATTGTCTATCCGACGGACACAGTGTGGGGTATAGGTTGTGACGCGACGAACGAAGCGGCGGTGGCTAAGATATACGCTCTCAAGCAGCGCGAAGATAGCAAATCCATGCTCGTACTCCTCGATTCGGCGGCGAAATTGGATTACTATGTAGATGTGCCGGAGACCGCGGAGATGCTCTTGGAAATTCAAAATTCAAAATTCAAAATTCAAAATTCTATAGAATACGGAGCACAGACCGATTTACAAGATGAAAAGCCGATGACGATCATCTATCCCAATGCACGCCATCTGGCGAAAAATCTGATTGCCGAAGATGGATCTATCGGCATTCGAATTACGAGCGAACCCTTCAGTAAAGCCCTTTGTGCTCAACTGAAACGGCCGATTGTCTCTACCTCCGCGAATATCAGCGGACATCCTACGGCGCATTTCTTTCACGAGATAGAGGAAGCAATCCTGCAGGGAGCAGACTATGTCTGCCGTTTTAGAAGAGAAGACGAAACACCCCACGAACCGTCTTCCATCATCAAAGTAAACACAGACAATACGTTTAAAATCATCCGATAATAACTTCCCTTTGTACATTGTACTTTGTCTAATTGTACGTTAATTTATGACACTCCGGCGAAAACAACAAATATGGTACCTCATTGCCGATTTGCTTAGCAGCGAATTGGTATGGTTGTGTTTCCTCGGATTTCGGTGGATGGTCTATGAAAGTAGGGTAGAGACCTTAAATGATGTGTTGGTACCCGCGTTCAGTTTCTGGCCTCCTCTCTTGATTTATCCGCTGGTATGCCTTTTGGTGTATTACCTGTCGGGATACTATCTCCGGCCGCTGCAGAAACCGCTCTGGCGGGAGTTTCTGCGTACTTTCTTCTCCGCAGCGGTCATATCATTGTTTTTCTTTTTCGTGATCATCATCGATGATGAAGTGGAAACATACAATAGGTACATCGTTTCGCTTGCTGTGTTGTTCGGTCTGCAGTTTGTACTCAGTTATCTTCCCCGTCTGACAATCACTTTGCTCTCCCGCAGGAGAGGTATCCAGCGGACAAAAACGGTTCATTCTCTGGCAGAGGCAGAGACTTTGCGTGCAGGTGAACAGGATGAAGTGATTATTGATTTGCCGGATGGTTATACGGATCGCGATCTGTACGAACTCATCGCGCGCTTGTACCCGCTGACGTGCGAGATTAGTATGGTTCCGCGCGTGTACGATATGTTGACCGGTGCTGCGAGAATAGGTCATCTGGACCGGCCGTCTCTCATCCGTATCACTGATTTCAATATGACCGACGCCGAGTTATGTATAAAACGGGCATTTGATATAGGCGCCTCCGCTACGGGATTGCTGCTACTTTCTCCTCTTTTCGCCCTCCTTGCGATACAGATCAAACTGTCGTCCAGGGGCTCGGTCTTCTATTCGCAGGAGCGCATAGGGCGCTACGGTCTGCCGTTCCGGATCCATAAGTTCCGTACGATGGTTGAGCATGCCGAAGGCGAAGGTGAACCGCAACTCACCAAGGACGACGACCCGCGTATCACAAAGATCGGTCATTGGCTTCGCAAATACCGTTTGGACGAACTGCCCCAGTTATGGAACATCCTCTGCGGCGACATGTCTATTGTCGGTCCGCGGCCGGAAAGAGCGTTTTTCATCGAGCAGATCATGAAAGAGGCGCCGTATTACTGTCTGTTATACAAAGTGCGTCCGGGTTTGACCAGTTGGGGACCGATTCGTGTGGGATATACCGATACGCTGGAGAAAATGATCGAGCGGCTTAATTGCGATATCGTCTATGTGGAGAATATGTCGCTACTGCTCGATTTGAAGATATTATTCTATACGACAGGAGTGATCCTGAAAGGAAAGGGGAAATAACATGTCTTACGACGAAAAAATAGAGAAAGCCGAAGCTATCATTGCGCAATTAGAGGCTTCGGAAGCCATCAGTTTGGAGGAATACAAACGTCTGGCAGCTGAGGCTACTGCGCTGCTCAAACAATGCAAAGAAGAACTTGAGACTCAAGGTTCAGGCAGCGTTACCGATACTTTGCTGTAGCCGGTCAGATATCCCAAGCCTCCTTCTACATTCGTATAGACCGCTATTTTCTCTTGCTGTCCCAGGGTCTCGGACACGGTTTTCAAAATCTCTTCCATGATATTGCCTTCCTGTGAAGGAACGCCGCTCGGCTCTTCAAGCCATAGATTTTTGTAGGCTCGGTGGAACTGCTCATACAGGTAGTAGTCGTAGGTACAGGCTCGTACGGAAAAGGTCAGATTCCTTACCGTCAGATTGCGGTAGAGTTCTTGGTTGACCCCCCTCATACAATCTGCTATCAGATGGATATCCATCGGTTCGCTCAAAGCCGAAGCGGGGAAAAAGAGATCATATCCTGTGTGACCGCCATAGTACCCCGCCGCTTGTAAGTTAAGCGCCTCGGCAAACACAGGTTCGGTTGAATAGATTGCATCAAACACATTATCGAGTATTTTTCCTGTTCGGCGATAGGTCATTTGCACCATTCCGCTGTCTAACCGGATGGCGATCATATCATCCGGATTGCCGCGATAGGCGTCCAGCCGCAGCGTGACACTCACCCATCCGTTGTTCATCAACTCATATTCCCTCATCTCCGCCTTGATCGTATTCGGCATGATTTGCCGTGCCGTAATAGGAGCGTATTTGGGGTGCGAGACCGCTATCTCCACGGTGTCCAGCGCTTGTATCTTGGGTGCTTTGGTGCTGTCTGCCAGAATTCTGTATGCAGGGGAAACGCCATACCGGTAGAGCGGCATCCATTCGCCGCCGTTGATGCGCAGCGACACATCCGCATCAAGCACGACACCTATGCGCTCATCGCGGTCGGAGCCGAAAAGGAAGGTATGGTTAACGAGGATGTTCGGCGATTGTCCTACGATATTCTCGGTCTCCAGCACCAGCATCTCTTCTTCCCCCTCGATCGTGAAATCCACTTCGCGATAGAACATCTCCTCGCATCCGCTGAGGCTTACAAGAGCAGCGCACAATAATATTTTATAAAATTTCATCATATATCTCTTTCTCCCTCCCTTGAGGGGTGAAGAGCTCCGCTCGATCGAGCGTCCAGTGGACGGTCGTAGAACTCTCCCGGGGTGGGGTTATTGGGCTAAAACTTGAAATGATAACTGATGCTCGGCAATATCGGGAATAGGGTGATCTGGTATAGTTTGCCGGAGTAGGGATCGGCTTCGACGAACATAGGGTTCATATGGCAATAGACGTTGTAGCAGCTGATATTCAGAATATGCTCGGCATGCCGCAGCCAGCCGCCTTTGCCATAGTAGCCGTCCGCCTTCCCTTTCTTGCCTTTCTCGGACCGTTTGTGCGGGAAATGAAAATTAGCTGCCAGATCCAGACGGTGGTAGTCCGGCAGTTGGTATCCGTTTCGCTCGCTGAAATACTCGACGGTGCCGATCCACGGATCTATATAAACCTGCGACACAAGTGTTCCTCTGTTGCCGGTGGCATAAACCCAAGTGCCGGCGATGTCGATGCGCGGGGTGATCTGGTACTGAAGCGTGATACTCAGGTCGTGCTCGCGGTCGTATTTGGCATGGAAAGGTTTGCCGTAGTTGATCTCGTCAAACTGGCGCATCGTGCGGCTCCAGGTATAACCTATCCATCCTGTCACAGGCCCTATCTTACGCTGCGCCAGAAACTCTACACCATAACTCCAGCCCGTTCCGGTCGTCACTTTGGATTCCCAGTCAGCCGTGTAGCCCATATACGATGCTCCTTCTTTGTATTCGATCAGGTTCAGCGAGCGTTTGTAATAGCCTTCCACGCTCAATTCCACTTGCCCGAGCACGTCATAACTGATACCCGCTGCCACTTGCATGGATCGCATCGGAGGCAGGTCATGTGTCACGGGTACCCACATATCGCTCGGCAGCGAGAGCGAACTGTTGCTCAGCAGATGCACATACTGGCTCATGTACGAATAACTGGCCTTGATCGCTACATCTTTATGCACCAGAAAACGCATTCCTACCCGCGGCTCGACCGAAGGATACACCTTGCCGCGGATACCGTACATACTGAACCGTGCGCCGTAGTTCAGCCTGAACCAACGGATAGGACTCCATGTGTCTTCGATATAAGCCGCCACTTCGTGTCCGTGCAATGCCTTGTTGCCGATCGTGGTGTCCATATTGAATGCCGCTGCTGCTGAATCGCCCATAGAGAGAATCATCGTGTTCTGGACGGAGGGCTGGAAATGATGGTAGATATATTCCAGTCCTGCCTGCACCTTGTGCTTTTGGTTCGGCGTGAATTCCAGTTGGGAGGAAACGGACACATCGTTGATCTGGCTGTTAAAACCCATCTGTTGCTCAAAACTGGTATTTTCTTCTCCGGTCTTTTTCTCGCTCATCGATTGGCTCAGTTTGCTGCGGTAGCCGCTGTAATGAACGCGGGTGTTGAGGAAAAGCTGATGGTTGATCTGGTGTTGCCAGTCTATCGCGGCAAGCGTGTTGCCCCAGCCGTAGCGCATTGACATCCCGAATTCACTCGTGCTCCCGCCATATGTGTCTTTCTCACTCATCCGCATGTACTCCACGTCCGAACCGCTGTAGATACCGATACTCAGGCGGTCTTTCTCGGAGAAGGTATGGCTCAGTTTGGCATTGATATCGTAGAAATAGTACCCCGCCCATAGCGACATGCCGTCGCCCGAAGTCATGGCGGCAATCAGGGGTGCGGTGAAAAGATCGAAGTACGTCCTGCGGGCGGAGATATTGAAGGTCGTCTTGGCGCGAGGCGAATAGCCGGCTTTCAGACTGTCCAACTGCGCTTTGCTGAAGATGGGACCTTCCAGATTGATCTTGCTGGCAATGAGTCCCACCGAGATGCCGCCGTGCCAGAACGTGTTGTTGCCTTCTTTCTGCCATACGTCTATCACGGAACTGAGTCTGGAACCGAAGCGTGCAGGGAAATTGCCCTTGTAGAGTGTCACGTTTTTGATGGCATCGGCATTGAAGACGGAGAACATACCGAGGGCATGGTTGATATTGTATAGCGGTGCGCCGTCCAGCATCACCAGGTTCTCATCCGGTCCGCCGCCGCGGACATAGATACCGGCACTGCCTTCGCCGCCGCTCTGCACGCCCGGCAGCAACTGGATCGCTTTCAGCACATCCACTTCGCCGCCGATGGCAGGAATAGCCTGTATCTGCGTCACCGGCACTTCGATGGCGCTCATCTGTACATTATCCGGCGCGGAAACAGACTGATGCCCCGTCACTGTCACTTCCTGTAACCGTGTGGCAAGCTGCAAAGCAAAATTTACCGTCTGACCGCTGACTTCTGATGGCTGAAGGCTGACTTCCGATGGCTCATATCCCACATAAGATGCCACCAATACCACTTCTGGTCTTTCGACTTTGAGCGGCCCTACCTGGTTCTTTCTATTTTCTACTATTGTCAGCGTATAGAATCCTGCCGTATTGGTCACAGTGCCTTGACGGGACACCGTGTCATAGACAGCAGCGCCGATTAACCGCTCGCCGCTCGCCGCATCGCTCACATAGCCGCTGATGGTGTAGCTGTTTGCCCGTTGCGCCAAGACCAAAACAGCGCATAGGATGCTAATGAATATGAGTAGTAGTCGCTTCATCGGATCGTTTGACGCTGCAAAGGTACGGATATTTAGCGATATATGCAAATTTTTAACTTGGGAAAAAACTTGGGATTTTATTCCTCGCTGAAATGGACGAGGACGTGGCGGTACGAATTGAAAATCTTGGATTTGGATACAAATCCCAAATAACGGCGATCGCTATCCACTACCGGCAGGTTCCAGGCGCCGGTGTCTTCGAAAATCTCCATCACTTTCTCCATTGGCAGATCGAACCGCAGAATAGCGGCTGGAGAAGTCATCAGTTGACCTACCGTGAAGCGTTTGTACAGCCTCGGTTGGAACATAATATTACGTACTTCGTCAAGTAGCAGAATGCCTTTCAGATGCCCTTCATGGTCAATGACAGGGAATATATTACGATGGCTCTCACTGATCACTTTAACCAGTTCGCCCAAGGTTATATCCGGGAAGATAGCGATAAAATCGGTCTCCAGCACGCTGTCCATCTTCAATAGCGTCAATACATTACGGTCTTTGTTATGCGTGAGCAGCTCGCCTTTCTGCGCCAGACGCATGGCGTACAACGAGTGCGGCTCGAAGAGCATAATGGTAAGGTATGAGATGACAGAAACGATCATCAGCGGCATGAACAGGTGGTAGCCGCCTGTCAGTTCCGCAATCAGGAAGATACCGGTCAGCGGAGCATGCATGACGCCCGACATCAGACCGGCCATGCCCACCAATGCAAAATTAGACTCCGGAACCATGAGACCGGTCATGTTCATTATCCGGGCGGTTAGAAATCCGGTGATAGCACCCATGAAAAGCGAAGGAGCGAAGATACCCCCGACACCTCCGGCACCGTTCGTCGCAACACTCGCAACGATCTTGAAAAGAATGATAAAGCCGAAATAGGTCAGCAGCAGCCATGATCCGTTACGCGCCGCCCATTCGTTATGTTCCAGCGGACTGTTCTCCAGAGCGGACATGCAGTCGCCGTTGATCAACTGGCGGATGACGTCGTAACCCTCGCCGTACAGAGGCGGGAAAATGAAGATCAGCACACTCAGCGTCATGCCTCCGAGCAGCAGCTTGACCCACATGTTTTGAATCGAGTGCTTGAACCACTGCTCCAGACTGTTCATGCCTCGGGTGAAATAGAGACTCACCAGACCGCAAACCACACCCAGCACCAGATACCACGGAATGCGGTTCACCATAAACGGCTCTGCATTATCCAGCGGGAACATCGGATCTGTGCCGGTCAGAATGTAGGAGATAGCGGTTGCTGTGACAGAAGAGATCAGCAGTGGCGCCACGGATGTCATCGTCAGATCCATCATCAGCACCTCAAGGGTAAAGACCAGACCCGCGATAGGAGCTTTGAAGATACCGCCTATTGCACCTGCGGCACCGCAGGCGATCATCAGCATCATCGTCTTCTGGTCGAGACGGAAAGCTTTCGCCAAGTTGGAACCGATGGCTGCACCGGTTAACACAATAGGTGCCTCTGCTCCGACCGATCCGCCGAAACCGATGGTAAGACCGGAGCCGACAATTGACGACCACATGTTATGCGCCTTGATGATGGATTTACGCTGCGAGATGGCGTAGAGAATCTTGGTGATACCGTGGCTGATATCGTCACGGACAATATATTTGACGAACAACGCCGCCAGCGTGATACCGATGATTGGCGTAATCAGATACCACCAGGTATGCCCGTCGCTGATCAACTGCTCTTCTACCAGCCATTGGATCAGATGGATGAAGGATTTCAGCAGCGCAGCTGCGGCAGCGGAGAATGCACCTACGAAAAACGACAGGAGAAGAACCAGATGCTTCTCGCTGATATGGCGTTCCCGCCATTCGATCATTCTGTCGTACCACGTGCTATTCATCCCATCCAATGCCTTTGTATTTGTCGAGATCCCACTCTTCCTCTACTTCGTTCAGGTAAATGGTATGCTCTTCTTCGTCGTCTGATGGCTGTTGGCTGACCTCTGAAGGCTCCACCACTGTCACATCTATCGGTGCGTGACTGATCTCGATGATCTGGTTCTGCTCTTTGTTCAGTTCCACCCACAGCGCATCTTTAAGTTCATCGATACCTTGACCGGCAACGGATGAAATGAATACAACAGCAATATCCAGATTCTTCAGCGCTTTGGATTTCTTGATTTTGTCCAGCTCCTTCTCGGTTACTGCGTCGCATTTGGAGATAGCCAGAATCCGTGCTTTGGTCAGTAACTCCGGGTTGTATTTCTCCAGTTCGCTTAGCAGGATCTTGTATTCCGCCACGATGTTTTCGCTGGTAGCGGGAACCATAAATAGAAGCACCGCGTTCCGCTCGATATGTCTCAGAAATCGCAGCCCCAGACCTTTGCCCTCGCTGGCACCCTCGATGATACCGGGGATGTCGGCCATGCAGAACGACCTTCCGTCCCGGTAAGAGACGATACCTAATTGGGGCGTGAGCGTCGTGAAAGGATAATCCGCTATCTCCGGCTTGGCGGCTGAAACGACACTCAGTAGAGTTGATTTACCGGCATTGGGGAATCCTACCAGACCTACGTCCGCCAATACCTTGAGTTGCATGATCACGGTGCGCTCCTGCGCCGGCTCTCCCGGCTGGGCATACCGCGGAGCCTGGTTGGTAGCCGTACGGAAATGCCAGTTGCCCAAACCGCCGCGACCGCCTTTGAGCAGCACCACGCGCTCGCCATGCTCCTTCACCTCACATATATACTCACCCGTCTCGCCGTCATAGACCACCGTACCGCATGGTACCTCGATGATCTTGTCTTCACCGTCTTTGCCGAACGAGCGGCTCTGACCTCCCTTGCCTCCGTCTGTAGCCATGATGTGCTTTTGGTACTTGAGGTGCAGGAGCGTCCATAGATTGCGGTTGCCTTGCAATATTACCGACCCGCCTTTGCCGCCGTCGCCGCCGTCAGGACCGCCTTTCGGCAGATATTTGGCGCGATGAAGGTGCATACACCCTGCGCCGCCCTTTCCGGAGCGGCAGTAGATCTTGACATAGTCGATAAAATTGCTTGGCATAACACTTTAATAGTTTTGCGGTTTAATGTTTCTCTTCGAGAAACCGGTCAATGATACGCATGATCTGCAGGAATACATCGGCCATGGAGTGGTTGCCGTTTACGGGGCAGTAGTTGCCGTTATGCAGATAATAATGAGCGATAGGTTCTGTCTGGTTGTGATAAACGGCAATGCGGTGACGGATGGTATTCAGGTTGTCGTCCGCACGTCCGCTGACTTTGCCGCGCTCGATGAGACGTTGGATCAGCAACTGCTCATCTACCAGCAAATCAATCATAATGGCCCCCATATTATATTTCTTCAGCAGTGCTGTCAGCGACTCAGCTTGGGCTACGGTGCGGGGATAACCGTCAAAAATCGTACCCTTGCAATCAGCAGGCAGATGGGCAATATAATTCTCAATCACGCCATACATCATATCGTCCGGCACTAAATTGCCTTGCGAGATGAGCGAATCGATTTTTTTGCCTAATTCACTACCGGAGGCTATCTCGGCGCGCAGCACGTCGCCTGTGGACAGATGCTGTACACCGTATTTCTGAGCGATAAAAGCGGACTGGGTGCCTTTTCCGCTACCCGGAGCTCCGCATAAAATAATATTCAGCATATACCTTATTTAAATAAACAGACAAAACGAGTTGCCCCAATGCGGGCAACTCGTTTATAAAGCTACATTGCCTTGATTAGAGAGCAAATTTAGCACCCGGTTTGATGCGAACGATCTTCTTTGCAGGTACGTCAACGATAGCACCGGTGCGCGGGTTTTTAGCCTTGCGAGCGCTACGGTTAGCGATAGCGATAGTAGCATAACCTACGAGCTGTACGCCTTCGCCTTTCTTAACTGCCTCAACTGCTGCTTCAAGAGCTGCGTCGATCACTTTAGCTGCCTCTGCTTTGCTTACCTGAGCCTTAGCTGCAGCTGCCTCAATAAGAGCTGATTTGTTCATAACTTTTGTTGTTTTGGTTATTAATAATGTGAACTATTGGGTTCCAATCCCAGTTTTGCGAGTGCAAAGTTACAACTTTTTATTTATATACCAAATATTTTGGGCAAAAAAAATGCATTTTTAGTAAAAAAAACGGATTTTTTTGCTATTTGGTGCGTTTTTTGTATGCTTATATCGTGAAAAAAATGTAATTTTGCACTCGTTATGAGAAATATACCTGTTGTTACGCGCTATCTGTTGATAGCTAATTTTATAGTCTTTTTCTTTGTTGCTATCCTACAGCGATACGGAATAGACCTGAATACGCTCTGCGGACTTCATTATATCTCCGCGTCTTCATTCCATTGGTGGCAACCCTTCACCTATATGTTCCTCCATGCCAATTTCAGCCACATATTTTTTAATATGTTTGCGGTCTGGATGTTTGCGCCTATGATTGAGCAGGAGTGGGGTGCAAGACGTTTTGCGATTTATTATCTGATATGCGGACTCGGCGCTGCTCTGATTCAGGAGTTGGTATGGATGCTGATGCTGTCCAATATGAGTGCTTCGTATAGCGCGGAAGCGATTGCTTATTATGCCACGATGCTCAATACTATCGGTGCTTCGGGCGCCGTATTCGGCATCTTGTTTGCTTTCGGATGGCTCTATCCGGACGTACCGATGTTCATCCTTTTTATTCCGATTCCTATTCGCGCACGTATCTTCGTAATTATTTATGCGCTGATAGAGCTCTTTGCCGGTCTAGGTTCGGTAGCGGGCTTCACGGCGGACAATGTAGCCCATTTCGCCCATCTGGGAGGAATGCTATTCGGTTGGTTGCTGATTCTGTACTGGAAGAAAACGAACTGGCGAGAGCCCGGTGAGTGCTGGCGGGAGCTGAAAGCCAAGCTTGGCATTCACGATAGGTTGGATAGTTCGGAGAGTGGTGGTAAATTCGATGACTACCACTATCAGAAGAGGGTCTGAGATTTAGAGATTTAGGGTGGCTACCACCGGTTTATGGTCGCTTCCAGGTGCGTCGGGGACGGTGCATGCCGTAGGCCGAAGCGGATCGGAACAAAGGATATAGTCTATGCGTAGGCCGTATCCTTTTTTCTCGCAGGTTGCGCCCCATTGCCAGAATAGGTGGGTTTCACTCCATGCGTCATGCAGACCTTCGCTGATATGACGGTAAGCATAACTCCATGCGGGTGCGTTAAAATCCCCTACTACAATCACCGGATAAGGGCTTCTCTCTATCTCTTCGCGAATCACACGCGCCTGGTTATTGCGTAGCGGGATAGCTCGTTCCCATTTGGCTTTCAGGCGGCGGATAGTCTCTTTGAGCCCCTGATAAGTGCGCAGTTCTTCCGCCTCGCTCAGGTCCTCTTTCGTGAAACTGTACGACTCCAAATGATTGTTAATCAGTCGTATCGTGTCCTTTCCTACCACCATGTCGCATCGGTTGGACAGGTTTCCCCGAGTCTCATAGTGGATACTCTGTTTGTTGATCAGCGGGTATCTTGCCCATACCATGGTCCCGTATTGGTGCCGTTTGTTGTAGACGGAGAAATCGATATACGAATACGGATATTTCTTGCCGAGTGTGGCCCGTACCTCCGGCAGGGTCAGATATTTGGGATCTTTGTACACATCTACCTCCTGCAGACATATCACATCCGCATCCTGAGAGAGGAGGTATTGCAGCACCTCGTTCTTCTCCGGCTTCTCAAAACCACCCATCCTCCCTGTATTCCAGGTCAGCACGCTGATCGCTATGAGCAAATAATTAAACACGGGGCTTTACCTTTTTGGCTCCAGCGTCACCAGCGGAATAATCATCTCCTCCAGCGATATGCCGCCGTGCTGGAAGGTATTGCGGAAATACTGGGCGTAATAATTGAACTGGTTCGGGTAGGCGAAGAAATCGCTGCCGGTGCAGAACATATAACTGCTGCTTACGTTCGGGCAGGGTAGTCCTACGCGTTTCGGCTGCTCGATGGCCATCACGTTCTTGGATCCGCAGTTAAGCGCCTTGCCTACCTTGTAACGGATATTGGTATTGGTATTCTTGTCGGCCACTATCTGTACGGCGTTCTTCACCCGGGTCGTACCATGGTCGGTGGTCAGCACGAGCGTAAAGCCTAATTCCGCTGCACGGCGGAGCAGTTCATGGGTCGGTGAATGGCGGAACCAACTGAGGGTCAGACTCCGGTAGGCCGACTCGTCGTTGGCCAATTCGCGCATGATCTTACTCTCCGTACGCGAATGCGACAGCATGTCGATGAAATTGAGCACCACGATATTGAGGGGCGCCTGTACGCCCTTGAGTTGGTGAATCACCCGTTCGCAAAAATCGCTCTCGTTTACCTTCCAGTAGTTGAACGTCTCTCTCCTGCGATAGCGGTCCAGCAAGGTCTGTACCAACTCTTTCTCGTATTGGTTCTTGCTCTCCTCGTCGCCCTCTTCCACCCAGTATTGCGGATACATCTCCTGTATCTGAAGGGGAAGCAAACCCGAGAAAATAGCATTGCGGGCATACTGGGTAGCGGTAGGCAGGATAGAGGTATATTGCTCTTCCGTCCGGATGGAGTAGAATTCGCTGATGAGAGGCTGGATGATTTTCCATTGGTCGTAGCGGAAATTATCAATCACGCATAGCAGCACCTTCTCCCCTTTGTCCAGCAGCGGAAAAACAGCATGCTTCATCACGTCCGGCGACATGATCATGCTTTCGACTTTCGACTTTCCGCTTTCGACTTTCGATTTTCTACTTTCGACTATCGATTCGTAGTTCTTGCTAATCCATTTGGCGAAAGCTGCATTGGCTTGCGTTCGCTGGTCTTCAATCAGACTGTGCATGCCGGAGCGGCCGGCTTGTTCGGCCTCTACCTCGGATAACTCAATATCCCATTTGGTCAGCATCCGCTCGATAGCCTGCCATTCTTCGATGGTCGAAGCCGTGTCGATGAGGTAGGTGATATCGCTCCATTCCTGGCGGTAATTCTGTTGCACCTGCTCGCTTACAATCGCATGCTGATGGATATGTTTTTTGAGGCAAAGCAATATCTGACTGGGGTTGACAGGCTTGATCAGATAATCGGCTATCTTGCCGCCGATAGCCTGCTCCATGATATGCTCTTCCTCGCTCTTGGTGATCATCACCACCGGCACCTCCGGCCGCAGTCGTTTGATTTCCTGCAGCGTCTCCAGACCGGACATACCCGGCATGTTTTCGTCCAGAAAAACAATGCTGACATCTGATCTCTGACGGCTGATGGCTTCTATCGCGTCTTCTCCGTTGCTTGCTGTCAGTACCTCGTATCCTTTGTCCTTGAGATAGATGATATACGGTTGCAGCAGGTCTATCTCATCGTCAACCCATAGTATTTGGTTCATAGTTTCTCCATTTATTTATCAGGTTCGTCATATCTTCCGGCCATTCGCTGTCGAAAAGCATCCGTTCGCCGGTTCGCGGATGCGTGAATCCGAGTGTTTTGGCGTGCAGCACCTGCCGCGGACAAAGCGCAAAGCAATTCTCGACAAACTGGCGGTATTTCTGGGTGCGAAGACCTTTGAGAATCTCGCAGCCGCCATACTTCTCATCGCTAAACAGCGGATGACCGATATGCTTCATATGCACGCGTATTTGATGGGTGCGACCGGTCTCGAGGCGGCACTCCACCAGAGTCACGTACAAAAACCGTTCCAAAACCCTCCAATGGGTGACCGCTTCTTTGGCCTGAGGACATTCTTCCGGATCCCATACCCTGTATATCGTCCGGTCTCTGTTGTCCCGCGCCAGTGCGCCTTCTATCGTGCCGCTCTCTTCCGGGAAGGTACCCCAGACCAAGGCGTTGTAGGCGCGCTCGGTCGTGTGGTCGAAAAATTGTTTGGCCAGGTTCGTCTTCGCCTCCGGCGTCTTGGCAATCAGCAGCAGACCCGAGGTATCTTTGTCTATCCGGTGCACCAACCCGATATTGGGATCATTGATGTCAATTGTGAATTGTGAATTGTGAATTGAACATTGCTCAAAATGCCATGCTAACGCATGCAGCAGTGTATGCTCATAGTTGCCGTGGCCGGGGTGAACCACCAGTCCTGCCGGTTTGTTGATTACCATCAGGTCCTCGTCTTCATAGACGATATCCAGCGGGATATTCTCCGGCGTGATGGTGAAATCATGCGGCTCGTGGTCCAGCAGCACCTGGATGATATCGCCCGGCTTAACCTTATAATTGGAAGCCACCGGCTGACCGTTCACCCATACATTACCCGCATCAGCCGCATTCTGGATGCGGTTGCGGCTGGTGTTGGTCATATGCTCCGCCAGGTATTTGTCAATCCGCTCTTTGCCTTGACCCTTATCTACCTCGCATCGCCATCTCTCCCACAACTCCTCGGTTTCTATGTCTTCTGTGTTTTGCATCAAAACCATTCTTCTTCCTCGGTGTGCCCTCCCTCTCCGCTGGCTGCTTTCTCGATATCAGCCGACAGACGTAGCGCCACTGTCTCGCCTTCGATTAGTTTCTCGCCGGCACTCGGTGTCTGGCGATAGATATATTGCTCCACGCCTTCTTCGCTCGGCTCGTCGTAACTAACAGCACCTACGGTCAGCCGGTTTCTCAACAGCAGGCTGCGGGCGTCTTGCAGGGTCAGCCCTATTACCGACGGCACCTCCACCTGCTCGGTTCCTCGCCCGAAACCGACTACCAGCCGCACTTTTGTACCTACCGCCAGTTTCTCTCCCGGCTGTACACTCACGCCGTTGCATTTGACATCCAGTACCAGATCCCGGTATTCGGACGGCTCGTATTCATAGACGGAATCAACCCGCAGACCCATACCTCGCAAGGTCGTTTCCGCCTGGCGATAACTGATATCCTGCAGGTTTGGCATAGCTACCTGGCGTTTGGTAGTAGCGTTGATCGTCACATAGACGGCCCGTCCGTGTTTGGCATGACTCATCGGCTTCGGATCCTGCTCTACGATAGTGCCGAACGGCACTTTGTCCGAATACGTGGAATCTACCACCACCAGATGCAACCCCTGGTCGGCGAGCAGAGGAGTGGCTTCCTCTACCACCAGCCCGCGCACATCGGCCACATCCACTTCTACACCGTGCTCGGTATACCTCCTGAGGTACGCTATCAGAACGATCAGAATCACGATTCCTACCACGATGGCGGCTGCAATATTCCACCCGATAAATTTGAGGTCGGATTTATCCAAAAAGTCAGGTTTTTTCATAAAAAACGCAATTTATTGCGCAAAATTACAATTTTTTTTGGATATATGCAAAAAAGTTAGTACTTTTGCATCGTTTTTCGCAAAAAGGCGAAACAAAAAGTAAAATAAAGCTTTATTAACTTTAAAAATTCTTTAAAACAATGAAAAAATTAATGATTCTTGTAGCTGTTGCATTTGCTGCACTCAGCTGCGCAAACAAAGAGGCTGAGAAAGCCGAGGCTGAAGAGGCTGCTCCTGCAGCAGTTGAGGTAGTTGCTGAGCCGGCTGCTCCTGCAGAGGAAGAGACCCAAGCTCAAAAAGAGGCTACCCTCATCGAGCGCGCTGTTGAGCTCGGTCAAGATGTAGCTACTGAGGTAGAGAAGAATAAATAATTCTTCCTTCCCGCTACAATTGGGGTACTTTTTGCGGTGTTTTGTAATATTCACTATGCAAAAAGTACTTTTTTTTGTGCATTCGGAAAAAATGTTGTACTTTTGCACCGTTTTTCGCATATAGGCGAAAAGAATAAAGCTTTATTAACCCAAAGACAATGAAGTTTTGTGCTAGTCGAGTGTAAGCTCGCTTACCCGACTCGACGATGCCAAAGCTCCAGAATTTTAAAATTCTTTAAAATTATGAAGAAAATGCTTCTTATCGTAGCTGTTGCATTCGCTGCAATGAGCTGCGGCAACAAGTGCTGCGACAAATGTGCAGAGAAAGAGTGCTGCAAAGATAGCGTTGCATGCTGCCAAAAGGCAGACAGCGCTGCTTGCTGTGCAGAGGCTGCTGAAGCTCCCGCTGAGGCAGAGGCTCCGGTTGCAGAGTAATCGCTTGTTGCTCGATTTGTTTCTTCGGAAACATGAAAAGAAGCGACCCTTTCGGGGCCGCTTTCTTTTTTCTTTTTTCTTTTTCTTTCTTCTAACTTCTAACTTCTAACTTCTAACTTCTAACTTCTAACTTCTAACTTCTAACTTCTAACTTCTAACTTCTAACTTCTAACTTCTAACCTCTAACCTCTAACCTCTAATCCTTAATTAGATTTTTTCCCGTCATCTCCTTCGGCTGCGCGATACCCATGATATGGCATAGCGACGGAGCTACGTCGGCGAGGATACCGTTCTCTACGCGCGCGTCCGTGTGTTCCTTACTGATATATACGAACGGAACGGGGTTGAGCGAGTGTGCGGTGTTTGGGGTGCCGTCCGGATTGATGGCGTTGTCGCAGTTGCCGTGGTCGGCTATCACGATGATCTCATAGCCGTTCTCCAGCGCAGCCTCGATCACGCGGTGGGAGCAGTCGTCTATCGTCCTCACGGCTTTCTCGATAGCTTCATACACACCCGTATGACCTACCATGTCACCGTTTGCGAAATTGAGAGTGATGTAGTCAAATTTCTGCGTCTTGATAGCCGCTATCAGCGCTTCCGTCACCTCCGGTGCACTCATCTCCGGCTTCATGTCGTAGGTCGGTACCTTCGGACTCGGGATCAATATACGCTCCTCACCCGGATACTCCGCTTCGCGGCCGCCGTTGAAGAAGAACGTCACATGGGCGAATTTCTCCGTCTCGGCGATACGTAATTGCTTCAGACCTAAATTGCTAACCACTTCGCCGAAGGTATTCTCTACGTTCTCTTTCGGATAGAGGATATGCAGCCCCTGGAATGAACTGTCGTACGGCGTCATGCAGCAGTAGTGTAATCCGGGGATGGTATGCATGCCTTGCTCCGGCATGTCTTGCTGGGTCAGCACGATCGTGATCTCTTTCGCGCGATCGTTGCGGTAGTTGAAGAAGATGACCACATCGCCTTCGGCGATACGTCCGTCGCAGCCGGCGTTCACCAGCGGCTCCATGAACTCGTCCGTGTCCTTGTGCTCCTCCGTATGGCGGTCGTAGCATCCCTGTACGGCGGCTACCATATCGGTCTCCTGGCGACCGATACCGTTCACCAACTGGTCATATGCCACTTTGATGCGCTCCCATCTCTTGTCGCGGTCCATGGCGTAGAAACGACCGATGATAGAGGCGATATGGGCGCCGTTGGCGTCGCATACCTGCTGCAGGTCGGCGATGAATCCTTTTCCGCTGCGCGGGTCGGTGTCGCGGCCGTCCATGAAGCAATGCACGAAAGTCTTCTCCCCTACGCCGTATTCTTTCGCTATCTCCACCAGTTTGAATAGGTGGTCGAGCGAACTGTGTACGCCGCCGTTGGAGCATAGACCCATGATATGCAGTTTCTTGCCCTCCGCCTGCGCTGCCTTGTAAGCAGCGATGATCTCGGGGTTCTGCATGATCGAGTTGTCGCGGATGGAGCGGTTGATCTTCACCAGGTCCTGATATACCACGCGGCCAGCACCTATATTGAGGTGTCCGACCTCCGAGTTACCCATCTGTCCGTCCGGCAAACCGACGTTCTCGCCGCTTGCCTGGAGCTGTGAATGAGGGTATTGTGCT
>OCTX012173829.1_pt1 | contig 17567 bp, 11 predicted proteins | sample 1539691 | NCBI WGS metagenome assembly OCTX01 (sample SAMN02144231, study PRJEB22623) | gut metagenome | biome: sheep rumen | host: Ovis aries | place: New Zealand | reverse complement strand
GATAATTTGTTTGGAGGACCAGAGAGCGTAGGTAGTGAAGAGAACATATCAGAGGAGGGGAAAGATGCTGGAACACAGAGTTCTGGTACTTCTCCAAAAAACAACTTCTACTCTTCCATTGCCAAAGCCCTGAAAGAAGACGGCATCTTCCCTGACCTCGATGATGATTCTCTTAATGAAATCAAGCAGCCAGAAGACTTCTTGAAATTTATGGAAGACCAGTTGACGGCTAGACTTGATGAAAGGCAAAAGAGAGTAGACGAGGCTCTTGGAGTAGGAATTGAGCCCTCTAAGATTCAGCAGTATGAGAGGGTTCTTGACTACTACAATAAGATAGATGATGATGCTATTGAAGATGAGACTGATAAAGGCGAGACTCTTAGAAAGCAGCTTATATACCAGGACTTCATCAATAGAGGATTCTCTAAAGACAGGGCACTTAAACAGGTGCAAAAGGCATTCGATGCTCAAACAGATATTGAGGATGCTAAGGATGCTTACAGGGATGGTAAAAAGTTCTTTGAAGATGGGTATAAGGACCTTATAAAGGAAGCTAAGGAAGCCAAAGCTAAGGAAGAAAAAGAGATTGAGGAGGAGAGTCAGAGTTTGAGGAAAATGATTCTTGAGGACAAAAAAGCTTTTGGTGTTATTGATGTTGACAAGAATACAAGACAAAAGATATTTGATAACATCAGTAAGCCCGTTTATAAGGATCCTACCACTGGTGATGTTCTCACAACTATTCAAAAGTACGAGAGAGACAACCACAATGAATTTATGAAAAACGTTGGATTGTTATATACTCTCACAGACGGGTTCAAGAACATTGACAAGTTGGTCAACAAAGAAGTTAGAAAAAAAGTTAGTAAAGGGATTAGAGAGCTTGAACATACGCTGTCTGGAACACAAAGGGATTCTGGAGGAAACCTTAGATTTGTAACAGGTGTTGATGATGATCCGGAATCATATTCAGGCAAAGGCTGGGATATAGACCTCTCTTAATTCTAGAAATAGACTAAACAGGTTTTATTAATTAAAGTTTTTATTTATGGCAAATCTTGCGAAATTCCAAATGGTAGGTCCTACCTACTGGATGGGAACTACTAAGGAGAATCACCTTGGTAGTATTTTCCAGCTTAAGCCACAAAAGGCTTCTGAGCTTATGGTGCAGCTCCTTGCTTGGAATAGAGGAAAGACCCTTGATACATTCCTTTCCCAGTTCCCTGTGAAGGAATTTGAGACTGATGACGAGTTTACATGGGATGTCATTGGGTCTTCTAGGAGGAATATTCCTCTGCTTGAGGCTCGTACAATTGATGGTGATGTAGTTGCCCCTGGTGATCCCAATGTTGGTGTGGCCACAACTCCTTTTTATCTTGTGTTCCCTGAGGCTTGGTTCGCGGATGGAGAGTACATCGTAGGAAACCTTAATGAAATTTATCAGTTCCGTATTCTTGGAGATGCCAGGTATGAGGGAACCAATGCAGTCTATAAGGTAGAGCTTGCTGGCGGTAATACTGATGGTGTTCCTGCCTCTAGGCTTCAGAGTGGTGAGAAGTTCTCCATTGAGGCCGCTTTTGTTGAGCATTCTTTCTCTCGCAAGGTTGGAGATGTCAGGTTTGCTTCTCCTGTCGCTATGAGGAATGAGTGGTCTACAATCCGTATTCAGCATAAAGTTGGTGGCTCCATGCTTAATAAGAAGGTTGCCTTTGGTATTCCTATGGTTAAGAAGGACCCTTCTGGTAAGATGGTGAAGTCCACTGATCCTATGTGGATGCACTATGTTGATTGGGAGCTTGAGTGCCAGTTCAATGACTATAAGAACAATGCCCTCGCTTATGGTAGGAGTAACCGTAACTCCAATGGTGAGTACATGAACTTTGGCAAGTCTGGAGAGGCTATCCGCACAGGTGCTGGTCTGTTTGAGCAGATGGAGGTTGCCAACACAAGGTATTACAACTCCACAAGGGGTGTCATGAAGCTCATCCTCGATGCTCTCTATGAGCTGTCTGCTTCTAAGCTTGAGTTTGGTGACAGGAAGTTTGTCATTAAGACTGGTGAGCGTGGTGCTCTTATTTTCAACAGGGAGGCTAAGAATGTCACAAGTGGATGGACTCCTGTTTGGTCAGGTTCTGATAACAATCCTTCAGCTGTTCAGAAGACTCAAGCCAGCTTTGCCCCTGGTAACGCTGTCAGGGTTACTGACTATCAGGTGACTGAGTGGGTTGCTCCTAATGGTGTTCAGGTTAAGATAGACGTTGACCCTTACTACGATGACCCTGTGCGTAACAAGATTTTGCATCCCGAAGGTGGTGTAGCCTACTCCTATAGGTATGATATCTTCTATATCGGAACACAGGATCAGCCTAATATTCAGAAGTGCCAGATTAAGGGACAGCCTGAGTATCGTGGCTATGAGTGGGGATTGCGTAATCCGTTTACAGGACAGATGGGAAATCCCTACATGTCTCATGATGAGGATTCAGCTACATTCCACAGGATGGCTACTCTTGGTATAGTTGTTCTTGACCCTACTAGGACAATGAGTATTATTCCTGCTATTCTGCAAGGCTAATATATGTGGGGGCAATGCTCTCATTGCCCCCTTTAATTAAAAGTTAAGGAGAAGGACTTTTATGAAAACTAAAAAAATGGAAGAGAGCAGCTTTGATTTGGATATGGAAACCATAAATGCTGCGGAAGAAGTTAAGATCATTGACAAGGCTGAGGAGAAAACTTCTGATACTAAACCAAAGGAAGTCGCAAAGTCGGCACCTGATCATGATGTGGAAAGCTGTCTTAGAAATGAGAGGGTAATTGTCAGGCATGTTAATAAGCAGACTGGACTCGTAACAAATCCAAAGCATGTGCTTTATGGAGGAATGGCAGACACTGCGGTAAGGTATTTCACAGTTCCTATTCTTGAGAGAAGTGGAGTGCTTAAGAATGTTCTTACTGATAGTGAAAAGACATACCTTGAGGAGGTTATGGGACTTGAGTATAATGCCCTGTCCATTTACAATAAGACAAATAATTTCTGGGAAAACTATCAAGTTCGTCTCACTAAAGATGATAATTACCTTGATCTCTCTATTCCAGATGACTACATTAAATATAAGGTGCTGCTTGCCAATACAGACAAAATTGCCCCAAACATTGAGACTCTTCAAGATAGGCCGAAGGCAACTTACCAGTTTGTGATAATTGAGGAAGGAGCTGAGGATAAGGCTGCTAATGACAATATCACTATTACGCAAAAGTGCTGGAAAGAGTTTGGCAAGTTTGAAGATGATACTGATGTTCTCAGAATGGTAATTGAGACTGTGACTGGAAGGAATTTGAGTTCAAGTGCTAAGGTAGATACTATTAAGACACAGGCTGGTAATCTGATTTCCTCTGATGCGAAAATGTTCCTGAAAACTATTACAGACCCTCTTATAAAGACTAAGATTCTTATCAAGAAGGCTGTGGGTGCGGGAATAATTTCTAAGCGGGGAGACTATTACTACCTCACTGAAAGTAACACACCTCTTTGTAATAATAACGAGGATCCGACATTCACTGTTGCGGCAAGATATCTCAACATTCCTAGGAATCAGGAGATGAAGTTTTCTATCGAGGCTAAGTTAAAAGGCATAATGGCATGAACAGTGTAACTGAATGGAGAACAGAGTTTGATCTTCTTTACAATAATATACTAAGTGATCAGGCTCCAGGTTTGAATGACTATGAAATAAGTGTACTCTTGACGCAAGCTCAAGAGGAGACAGTCATTTCTCTCTATTCAGGAAGAAGGATAGAATCCTTTGAAAGCACAGAGGAGCTCACCCAGTACTTGTCTAGTCTTGTGAAGCAGGTAACTATTACAGAAGAGACAGAGGCTACTGAGAAGATAAATAGTAACTCGCATTTCTTTGCTTTGCCTACTGACCTGTGGTTTATTACCTTTGAAAAAGCTAAGGTAGAGGATGACTCATTAAACTGCAACGGATCTAAAGAAAGAGATGTTATCATAGTACCAGTCACTCAAGATGAGTTAGATAGGACTGTAAACAACCCTTTCAAGTGGCATAACAGTAAAAGAGTGTTATCACTTAGTCCATCAGCACTTGTCAGGGAACTCATAAGCAAGTATAAGATTACTGAATACACAGTAAGGTATCTTAGAAGACCTAAGCCTATTATACTTAGTGATTTATCTGACAAGGGACTGTCGATTAATGGGGAAACAAGTGAAATGACATGTGAGTTACATGAGGCTCTTCATAGGACTATTCTTAGTAGAGCTGTCCAACTCGCTAGAGGAATCTGGGAAAACACTGTGCAGACACAGTCAAGACAATAATTAATTTATTAGCAATATGGCAAATTTTAATGTAAATCAAGTTAGGCATCTTTATGTTGCCAAGACTGCACCTCAGGAGATTGATGTTACTTCTGTAACTACTGACCTCGCTAATCCTGGAGATTTTGGATATAGCACTATGGACTCTGAGGGAAATTTCTACTTCATATCTCGTGGAGCTACTGGGGAGCTTGTCAGGTCAGACATGATTAATGCCAAGTCCATCAAGCACATCACTTATGCTGACAAGACAAAAGATGTCTATGGTCTTAAGAGGACTAAGATTGAGATGCTGTCCACTACTAATAGTGGAAACCCTATAGCTGGCGAGGACTACACCGTTGTTCTCAACTTCACCAATGTCCTTGGTTTTGGTGTTGAGGATACTGCTGTTCTTACGGCTACCGCACATGCTGTGACAGGTATGACTGCCGCCCAGCTTCTTGGAGAGCTTGCTGTCTCTCTCTATAAGAATTCTCTTAGGGGAATCATAAAGGTTTATTGTGGCGGAACTGAGCTTACTGATGCTTCAGTTAGGGCCCATATCGCTGGAACAACCCTTATTACAGGTGCCTCTATTGAGGTTGAGGAGGTTGAGCAACCTTGGGTTCGTGGCATAAAATCAGCTATTGTGTACCCGTTCAGTGTGACTTGCAAGTTTGTCAATCTTAATAATGATGTTCTTCCTTGGGCAAAAATCTCTTCTGTGACGCCTACTACTACTATAAAGAACACCAAGAAGATTGCTGACCTTGAGTACTTCTGCATGGGTGAAAGAGGTGATTGGTATCGCAATGTTGGATGGCCTCATGTTGTTCCTACAGCTTATCTGGTTCCTGCTGATAGTTCTGATGCCGCTGGATACAATGTCTTGACTATCCACTATAAGTATATTGGTGGTGGTGATGAGGCTGCGTCAAGGCTTTCTGTGAAGGACATCCAGATTGTTTCCACTCTCAGCCTTGAGAGCCTTAAGGGAATTATTGAGGGATATCAAAAAGAGGCCTTTTGTGGTCCTGCTGAGACTACTGACGAGCCCACTGAGCCCTAATCTGAGTTTTTGAATCAATTTAAAGGTGGTAGGTAGGGTTATCTGCCACCTTTTATATTAATAAGTAGAGACACTATGGTAAGATTTAATGATCTAAAAATAAGCTACGATGGAAGATGCTTCACAGTGTACCTATCAATAGATAGTGCCAGCTACTATAAGGAAAGGTATATAACTGATATATACATAGATTCAGATTCCACATTTAATAATAGTGTGTCTCCATCTGATAAGGCAATACATATCGAGATGCCAAAAGGCAAGAGCAGGACTTTTAGAAAGGTGTTCTCAGCATCTGAGCTATCTAAGATTATAAACACAAAGACACTGAAGAATCATATGTTGTATGTGTTTGTTGAGTTGGATGGCCCTATACTTGGAACAGCGCCTTGTGGGTCAGACTCTGATATGTTTTTAGGTATAGCTGTGGATTGGAACAGCTTGTATCACAATAGCCTTCCATATATGAAGCAGATAGTAAAGGACTGTTGTTCAATTCCAAAAGAGTTTATAGATTATATTCTAAGAATGAAGTCTTTGGAAATGGCTTTAAAGACAGGTCATTATACTGTAGCTAAAAATATATGGGATCGGTTCTTTAGTTGTAGAAAGAAACCCATATCCACTATCTGTGGATGTAATAAGTAGCGAGTATGTATGACGATACAATGACAATTGAGGCATACATGGCCTTGCAAGACTATTTCTCACATCTAAACAAGACTGGGTATTTGAGCTATGATAATGTGTTCAAGCTACTTGCGTTCTTGTTTACTGAGGAAATGGTTCATAACTACGACTCATTTGATATGTCTGAATGTGATTATGTAATCATAGACAACTTCTTGCAGTGCTTATATGGAACTTGCCTTCTTCCTTATCCAGAACTTATGAGCCATCCTCAAGTTGGAAGCGAGACCTATCCTGATGTTCTTAGGGAAGTTGAGTGGGATGTTATCAGACAAACAGAAGATGGAAAACTCAGGGTTGTGGAACCTAACACATCTATTGCTAGGTAGTGCAATAATTATATTCACACATTAGATAGCTAAATCTTTATAGCTCTTGTAATAAGAAATGTTTTGCATATCTTTGTTGCAAGAGCTTTATTTTTATAGTATAACAATTACACTATGAGCACATATAGGGAAATAGTTTATATGGTATTGGATGAGCTAAAAGAGCATTCAGACGATGCCTATTATACTGAGGACCATATAGTTTATTTGGTAAATAATATCAGAGCCGCCTTGCTGGAGAAAAAGTATCCTACTAACAGAAAGGATATATCTCCAGAGAACTATATGGAAATATGCGTTGACTTGGAAAAAGATGACCTTGTTGACGGATCTCCATGCTCAGGCGTGATTCTAAAAAGCACGAAGAAGATTCCAGACATGTTGAGAGTCGGCTACCCAAAAGTATACCCAGTGGAATACTTTGTCTCTGGGCATGTGACGTGGGTACCCATGGAAAGATTCAGGTATGCGGCAGATGGTAATAAGTGGCTTGAGAATATGATATACTCAACAAGGGGAACTGACTCACATCTTTATCTGAAGTCAAAGAATCCTCAATTTATATATCTCAGTAAAGCCAGAGTGTATGGAGTGTTTGCCGACCCAAAGGAGGCCTACGAGTATTCCTGTGAGTCAGACGGAGCATGTGACATACTCGATAAGGAATTTCCTCTTGAGACTAATCTTATCCAGCTCTGTATTCAGATGGCTGTATCAGAACTCAGTGGACAAAGGTATGCTCCAGAGGACAAAGCTAATAACGCTGAAGATGATTTAGCTAAAGTTCAAGTTAAAAACTAAGTATGAAGGAGATAAAGTTTTACGATACCAGAGATATATATAGAATAGTGAGGGGATCTTCTCTAAGAGGGCTTGGAATTAAAGAGAAAGAATTCTGCTCCATAGTGAACGCTATAAATGAGAAGATAGCCAACACAATATTATGTGGCGAGCTCGTGAAACTTCCATGTTCAATGGGAACTATTATCCCAATGGAGCAAAAAGCAATGTATGTGAATAAGCATGGGAAGCTGGTCATTAATAGGCCTACTGATTGGAAGACGACTATAAAATTATGGGAAGAGGATTCTCAAGCCAAGGCTGATAATGTAAGAATCAAGCATGATGTTGACAAAAGGTTCAAGATAATATATAGCAAAAAGGAAGCGAAGTTTAGAAACCAGTACTATATAAGATTCAAACCCATTAAATCTCTTAGGGAGAAATTTATAAATAGGGCTGTAGATGGTGAAATTAGTTGTTATACAGATTAGAGTATGGCTGAGAAATATACAAACATAAGGATAATAATGGATAGGATAAGCAGACATCCTATGCTAAAAGATATTCCTTTTGAAACAATGGTGGACTACACAGTTGACTTTATACAGATTGTGGGATGTCCTACTATGTTTGAGGAGAAAACAGCTGTTCTGCATATTGATGACTACAGGGCACCTCTTCCTTGTGACTATATTAATATGATTCAAGTAAGGTGTCATCATCCACATGGGCCACTGAAAGGAAAACACTTGGCTTATAGGTATGCCTCTGATAGTTTCCATATGTCAAATGAGCCTGGAAAACCAAGGGTGGGGGTGCATACAGACCTGACATATAAGATTCAGGGATGCATGATATACACCTCAACAAGGCATGGTGATATAGAGATTTCATATGAAGCCATAGCCACAGATGCTGAGGGTCTTCCTCTTGTTCCAGACAACCCTGTGTTCTTCAAGGCTCTTGAATCATATATAAAGGTACAGCATTTCACCATTCTTTTTGACATGGGTAAAATACAAGGGCCTATACTTCAAAGAGCTTCTCAAGACTATGCGTGGGCTGTAGGCCAATGTGAGAATGAATTTCACAGACTGTCTCTTGATAAGGCGGAGTCCTTCTTTAATTCTTGGAGAACTTTGCTTGAAAGAGATACGGAGCACAGGAGAGGATTTCTTAATGATGGCATTAAGGAGTATCTTAGAGTTCAACCTTAATATTTAAGATATGCAGAATAAAGTCAGTGTCAATACTAATATAGGCATGTTGAGAGACAGGTCTATAAGTAAGGCTGACAATCAGTTTGCCTTTGAGAACCATAATATAAGAATAACAGCAAGGGATAAGGATACTCTGCTGTCTGTGACTAACGAGAGAGGTAATATTCCTATTACGTTTAGCGCTTCCAGTCAAGCGAGAAGTGACACATATAATGGGATATTCAGAACAGACATCGTTGGGACACTTTTGGGATATGCTATACTGAATAATTATTTGGTGCTGTTTACAACATCTGGAAATACCGACCACATATATAGAGTCGAATACAAAGATAAGATAGATGAGTGGTACCTCAGGCTTTTGTATGAAGGTAGTCTTGGATTTGATGATGAGCATCCAATTGAGACCATACCTTTATTTGAGACTGAAGACGTTCAGAAGGTGTACTGGGTTGATGGAATAAATCAGCCCAGAGTTATAAACATAATGAAGAACTACTTTAAGGCAAGTGGTTCGTCTGTGGTATTTAATAAAAACACTATATTCGATTTTGTCACTGACTATAATCATTCAGGAAGTGGAGACATCAAGGTAGATATTGAGAGACAACAGCTTGGAATGGGAGCGTTTCCTGCTGGAACAGTACAGTATCTTTGCACATATTATAATAAATATGGGCAAGAGACTAATCCAGTGTATATATCTCCTATTTACTATATTTCACCTGATGACAGAGGAGGAGATGCCGAGACTACGTACACATGCTCATTTAAGATAGCACTGTCAAATGTAGATACTGAGTTTGACTGTGTCAGGATATATGCCATATTGAGAACCTCTGAATCTGGAACTCCTATAGCATACATAGTAGGAACAATAAACATACAGACAGAAACACTGTCCATTGTTGATACTGGGCAAGGAGACAACATTGTTATAGACCCGACAATCCTTCTATATGTTGGTGGAAGAGAAATAGTTGCTGGGACATTTAGTCATAAGGACAATACGCTGTTTCTTGGAGACATAAGATTCTCTGGATCAAAAGATGATTACTTGATACAAGAATCTATTATAGAAAATAACTTATATGACTCTGACTACAAAAGTAATGTAGTTGAGTTTTTCTTGTCTGACAGCATTGATTTGAATGCCCCGTACTATGAGAATGATGGCTTGTATCCATATCAAAGTCAACTGCAAAAACCATCTGATAAGATAACAGGTTTCAAGGGTGGAGAGAAGTACAGATTTGCTATTCAGTTTATAACAGCTACAGGTCAAAGAAGCAGGGCATTTTTTATAGGCGATGCTGAGAATCCTTTATACCCTATAATAGACACCTCTACAAATACAATAAGAAGGCCCTTACCAAGGGTTACAATTCCTGCTGATGTCATCATCAGAGCGAGGAGGGCTGGATATGTCCAGGCATACTTGCTAATGGCTGAAGCTTCTGACGGAGATAGAGCCGTTGTTGCTCAAGGTATTATAAGTCCTACTGTATTTAACCTTAGTCAGAGAAACAACAATGCCCCATTTGCGATATCTTCTTGGTATATGAGACCAAGAAACTCAATGATTAATAGCAGGCATCTGGAGTCAGTAAACAATGTCACAGGAATTGTTGAGGAAAATGGGACTATAAAAAGAGCCAATGTATCATACTGTGAAATTCAAAATATAGAACCGAATAAACCAGCATACTATACAGAAGGTAGTTTTAGTTCCCAGCTTATAAAGATAGCATTCTATTTTTCTTCTACTTGCGGAGATAATGGAAAAGTAGATCTTGGAAACATAACTGGAAAAATGGTATATGACCACTCATTATATGTGGTCTATAAATTTGATGACGGAACCTCATCGTGGAGAATAAAAGAAGATCCAAACTCTGAAGTGGCCACTGGATTTGATCCAGAAGACTTGACAACCATTATAAACAGCAAATTTCTTGTTGGGAACAAGAATGATAGTTTTTCTCATAGGTCAGACAGAATAAATATAGTACAAGGATGGTTTCAGTCAGCAAACATAGGTCAAGACTACTGGCCAGATCCAGATACTATTATTATACATCAGGTTAAAGGCGAAACTAGAACTAAGAGCTATGTAATAGATATAGGCATTTCTGACTCTTCGTCTCAAACACACTATGCAAGAATTAATAGTGAGCAGTATTATGTAGACGAAAACATAATTACTTTTAATACACCAGATATAGAGAAACTGCAAAGTTCCTCCTGGGGCAATCTCAAATTCAGAATAGTTGGGATATCAGAAGTGACTTCTAATATAACTGACTATACTATTCAGACAACAACTGGACTAAGCAATTCTGCTGGAGTATATAAGACGAGCTTTAATCATGCACACTCTGAGCATGTCGAGGGCCTTATATCATATCCATTATTGTATGACAGTAGCTTGGCATTTGATTCTGAAAAAGATGGGTATAAAGAGGATTCCAGAGAAGTGCCGAGATACTTTAATGTATTCCCATTTCATAAGGAAGGGTCAATTACTCATAATGAGAAGGCTACTGTAAAGTACTCAGAAATAGAGAAAAAGATTTACGCTAATTTAAGATACTGTTATAATACTAAGTTCTTATGGACTGGGGATTCGGCTTGGAAGCCTAAATCCAGCCCTGTAGTAGCAGCCACTAGCGGCTCTCAAAATAACCAATTCAAACAGTTATTAGACGGAAGTGATGCATATATCTACCAAGGTACCTACGATTACATGTCGGCAACAGGCAGCAAGAAATTTGGTATATATGGATATAGTGAGGAAAACAGCTTAGATGAAACAGCTGTAAAGGGGTCAGCATCTGATTATATTATTGGCTCCACTGAGCCGGTAGACATTCAATTCCAGAGCTTGCCTCATGTGGTTATAAAGTTTAGAAAGACAGATGGTAAAAATGAGCTTCTTCCGTTACTTGCGGATGAGCATCCATTTTCAATGCCTGAAGATGCCAATCTTCCTTGGGAAGATGTCAAAGAAACATATCAAGACCAGGATACACTGGCCTCATATTCAACAAACCTCCCTTATTATTTCATAGGGGAACTTTATAAAGACACAGCCAGCTCAGATGACAGGTATGGGGGAAATACACAAGCTGCTCTTGAGAATAACGTCTTTATACCTATAAGCAAAAGGTATAGTATTGCTAGTAATAATATTACACTTGTAGGAACACAAGGAGATACCTATTTCCAAAGATGGGACTGCCTTAAGACTGAGCCTTATTCTAATGAAAGTAAAAATGGAATAGTTGACATCACTTCCTTCATGGTTGAGACTCACACAAATATAGAAGGAAGATATGACGCAAGAAGAGGTCTTCTTAAGAATGTGACAACAAGCAGGGAGAATAGCAACCTAATCAATAGGGTTTATTCAAACACCAATAACTTCTTCACCTCTTCTGTTCTTAGTGATAAGTATTATCTCTCTGATTTTCCTAATCAGATTACTTGGACAAAGACAAAGAGTCTTGCTGAGGATATAGACACATGGACAAATGTTACAGTTGCTAATACACTTGATTTAGATGGAGATAAGGGACCAGTAAGAGCTATAAGAAGGTTCAATAACTCATTGATAGCTTTTCAGGATAGAGGAATATCTGAGATTCTGTTTAACTCAAGAACACAGATAGCCACAACATCTGGTACTCCTATAGAAATAGGGAACAGTGGAAAAGTAGATGGTAAAAGATATATATCAGAGAAGTCTGGATGTATTAATAAATGGTCTATAGTAGAGGCGAAAACAGGAATCTATTTCATAGACAATCTAAATAAGAACATAAGCGTTATTGGTCAAGGCTTGCAAGATATCTCAGGATCTAAAGGATTTAGCTCATGGATTAGGTCTTATAATTCATTGACTCCTTGGAATCCAAAGAATAGAGATAACTTTGTATCCTTCTATGACACTGTTCACAATGATATATACTTTGTGACAAAACATGAAGATAAGTATAATGATGATAGTTGTCTTGTTTACAATGAGACCTTAGGACAGTTTACATCCTTCTTTGATTATGAAGACTTGCCAATGATGGCTAACCTACGGGATAAATATATATCATTTAAGGATAGCAAGCTCTGGCTTCAAAATGAGGGGGAGTACAATAAACTATTTAACAACTCTTGTCCCTATTGGATAAAGTACAGAATTTGTCCAGACCCTTATGGAGATAAGACTTTTAATAATATAGAATATAGAGCTGATATAATAACCCCATCTGATGACAGTGATGTTGTTGAGCAAGTTGATAACTTGACTGATAAGACTTTTGATAGTCTTAAAGTATGGAATGAGTATCAAGAAGGGACTCTTGATTTGACATATGACTCAGTTAAGGTATCAGATCTTAAGAAGAAATTCAGGATTTGGAGAGCTAATATTCCTAGGGACTCTAAAGATCCAAGAGGACTTAATAGAATAAGGAATCCATGGGTATACTTACAACTGTCAAAATATAAGGAGCTTGACAATGAGCGTATGGAATTCCATGACTTGCTAGTTAAGTATTATGAATAATATACTTATATATACCAAGGACTGATTTTAATGCTTATATTTGTATAAATATAACTTATTATGGCAAAGAACCATATAACATTTAGAACTGGAGGATGCTTAAATCTTAATAGTGGCAAAAGATTTAAGACTGGGAATGTATATGCTGACGGAGGACTCTCGGCAGAAGATGAGGCGTGGCTTTATTCAGAGTCAGAAAAGAATGCTGAGGATATAATGAATGCTCAGAAGGCTGATACTATTGCAGCTAGAAAGGCAAAATTAAATTCAATTGCTTCTGGAGTTGCTGGAGCATTACCAACTATAGGAACAGCATTTAGTGCCTACAACACACTGTCTGGAGCAGACACATCTAAATATGATACAGCCCTTAACACAGTTCCTAAATCAGTATCTATAGGTAACTATGATGCTCTTGCTGATTGGAAAGCAAGTAATCCTGTGCTTAGTGATCCAACAGCAAGAGACTTAGACACTATGTCTACTGCTGGTAAAATTGGTACTGGACTTAGTACCATTGCCTCAACTACAGCTACTGGTGCTCAGATTGGAGGAATCTATGGAGCCATAGCTGGACTTGTTGGAGGTGCTGGTGTAGTTGGAGCTGGGTTACTTTCTGGAAAGAGAAAAAGAGAAAGACTCGCTGATGAGATAGCAATGAGGAATAGTCTTGCCAACCAAAGGCTAAATTCAATGTACCTTCATGAGCTTGGGGACATACAAGAGGAGATGGCTAATCAAGCATATGCTAATTTGTCAGCAAAGGGAGGAAAAATTCATATTGCTCCTTCTAAGAGAGGGACATTTAAAGCACAAGCTTCTAGAATGGGCATGAGTGTTCAAGAGGCTGCGAGACATATACTTGCTAATAAAAATAGATATTCACCAGCTATGAGAAAGAAAGCCGCATTCGCTAAAGCTGCTGCTGGTTGGAAGCATGAAGATGGAGGAGACTTGGATCTTTTTGAATTCCCTGTGGAATATACTCATGGAGGATATTTCTCACTTCAACCAGAGCTTATAAAGATTAATCAAGGAGGAACACACGAGCAGAATCCTCTTGATGGTGTTCCTATGGGATTTGATGAGAATGGAATACCTAACCTTGTTGAGGAAGGAGAGACAATCTTTGATGATTATGTGTTCTCAAATAGGCTTGCTCCCACAGAGAAACAGCTTGCTGAAGGAGGTCTTGCTACTAAATACAAAGACCACACATTCGCTGATATATCTGAGAAAATAGCTAAACAGTTTGAAGAGACTCCAGTTGACCCTATAGCAAGAGAGTCTTTCAAGGAGTCCATGCAGAGACTTAAGACTATTCAGGAGCAAGTAAGAGAAGAAAATGCTGTTCCTGAAGCACAGCAGATACCTGAACAATCTATTGCTCCTGAAAGCATGGAGTCTGTTGGTCAAGCTCCTATGGAAGACCAGATGCCTATGGAACAAATGCCACAGGAAGTTCCTCAAGAATATCCTCAAGATATGATGGAACAAGTTCCTATGCAACCTGAAATGATGCAGGCTTATGGTGGAAATATGTTTGCTGATGGAGGCTCATTTTTAAAATTAGAAAATGGGAAAACAGTTGTAGACACAGCAGAGGTGGCTAGGAGAGCAAGAACGAGAGCCCTAAGAAGAGCAAAAGAAGGCACTGTTGCATACGAAGCCGTATATAAAAGAATATATGACAACATATATAATAGGGCACAAAACATTGTTGACAGGTCAGACAAAGTAACAGGTCTATATGATAGAACAAGAAAGGCGGAAGAGTATCTTATCAGCAGAGGATATACTGGTAACATTAGGTCAGTTACCTTAGATCCAGAAACAGAGAAAACATATCAAGCAATTCTTAATGGTACCGATGTACCAAATAATGAATCATTGTCATTTAAAGATGAGCCAATGGATCATCCTGTTGATGAGACAATAGGCCCTCCTAAACCTACTAGCCTTCAGGGAAGAAAGACTGATGGTGTAGCTGGACAAACAGTTAATGCTAAAACAGGTGCTGGGAATTCATCAGCAAGAGCTAATACTGCACTATTTAAAGAAGGAACTACTGCTGAACAAAGAAGAGAACTGTGGTACAATAGCTCAGGTAAGGCACTTGTTGACAGTCTTAATAATGCAAAGAAAGATTGGGATGCTAGAGGTCTAAAGGGAGAAGATTTAGCTAAAGAGCAGAGGGCTTATGTTGATGCTATGAATGCTGTTCAACAAGCCTATGCCAAAGCCTATCAAGCAGGATATGATCCAGCTACACGCACATCTTCAAGAAATGCTGCTGTAAGGGAACTTCAAGAGCTCTTTGAGAAGAATAAGGGAAACAAATACTTTAACTCTCTTAGACAGGCTTTGAATATTCCAGGTAACTCAGGAGACAATGAATTAAGTGGCTGGGTTGATGGCCTCTGGGGAGATCAGACTGGAATGAGAAACTGGGGCCTTAATGAGTATTTTGAAGACATAAAGGCTCTTGCTGATAAGGAAGATACTAATGCTAAACAAATATATGATTCTCTTAGAAATGCTGGAATAACCTATACTCCAGAGTATGATTATGGAAAGAATGGCTATAAGGCATACAGGTTTAGACTACAGAGTGACAGACAGTCTATGGGAGACCATATACAAGAAATTAAAACTCCTGCTGGCTCTCCTTTATCTCCATTCAAAGAGCAGCCTAATGAACTCGCTATTCAGAGGCCAGAGGTAGCCTTGACACCTGAGCAGGAAAGAATTCAAAGAAGAGCTCAAAGACAAGAAGCAAGACAAGAGAGGAGAGAGGCTAGGGAAGCCCAAGGACTTCCTACTTGGATGAGATATGCTCCTATTGCTGGAAATGCTATAGGTGCTATATGGGATATGGCTCAAAAGCCTGACTACTCTGTAGCTGAGGCTGCTGAGAGGATTGCCTCCAATACTCCTAGAGTAAGATTTAATCCAATAGGAAACTATCTTACTTATAGGCCTGTTGATAGAAATTTCTATCTAAATCAGGTAAGGAATCAAGGTTTGGCTACAGATAGAGGAATACTTAATGCTTCTGGGGCAAATCAAGGAGCTGCGGCAGCTTCTCTATTGGCTAGTCAGTATAATACACAGAATGCTATTGGTAACTCTCTTATGCAACAAGAACTTGCCAACAGACAAAATGAGCAACAGGTAGCCCAATTTAATAGGGGTACTGACCAGTATAATTCTCAAGGGTTGTTCAATGAGAGTATGTATAACCAGAGAGCTGGAATGCACTCTGGGCAATATGCTCTCACAGCTGCTCAGTTAAGGCAAGCTGAAAGACAAAGAAGGAATGCTGCTATATCAGCGGATCTTACTAATCTATTCCAAGGAATTGGTGATATTGGTTGGGAGAATATGAATGCTAACATGGTAAATATGAACCCAGCACTTCAATATCAGATTAATTTAAGAGGTAATAGAAATGCTGGAGAAACAACACATAAGACTAAATGTGGTGGCATGTTAACCAAAAAGAAGAGCAGGAGGAAATAATATGGCTGGAGCTTATTTAACAATCGGAGCCAAATATAGGCCATTTTCTTATGAGGAGCTCATAAGACCTGTAGCTATGGCTACAGAGATGCACAACAAAATAGATGAACAATATGCAGCTCTACAAGAAAAAGCTGGAGTATGGGAGAATCTGGCTAATAAGGAAACTGATCCAGAGTCTTATAAGAAATATAAGGATTACTCTGACTCTCTTAAAGCTCAGGCAGAAGATCTTGCTAAGAATGGATTAAATCCTCAGTCAATGAGGGACATGCTTAATCTCAGAGCAAGATACTCATCTGACATTGTTCCTCTTGAGCAAGCTTATACAAGAAGAAGACAGCTTGCTGATGAACAAAGGAAGATGATTATGCAGAATCCTACACTCAAGTTTGAGAGGGATATGAGTACTACTTCTCTTGATGACTTTGTTGATAACCCAGAGCTTGATTATGGATATTCTGTTAATGGCGCCATGATAGCCAAGCAAGCTAGCGAAGCATACTCTCATCTTGCTAAATCTATTCAAGAAGAACCACAATACAAGCATATACTTAATAACAATTATTATCAGTCTATGCTTAGATCTGGGTACTCTCCTGAACAAATACTTGCTCTTGCAAGAAATGATGATAGTGCTCCTGCTGAACTTAGGCAGATAAGTCAACAAATATATGATTCTACTGGTGTGGAAGATTATATTAAGAGAGCTTATCCTAATGCTGGTACTAATGAGAATGAGGCTCTTCAGGCTCAAGAATGGAGAGACTATGTCAACTCTTATATTAATCAAGGAGCTTGGAGTGCTGTTGGTACTACATCTTATGGTACTATGGTGGATCAAGATGTGGCACATAGGAAGCAAATGGATTTGATTCAAGCTAGGGCAAAACAGAAGGGCTCTAGTTCCAGCGGTACTGGTGGGGCATCAACTCCAAGAATGGATCAAACCATAATAATGTCTTCAGGTAAGGGCACAATGACTTCTAAGCCGATGGGCAATATTTCCATCACTAAAGGAGACTCAGATGATATCTTAAACAAGATAGCCTCACAGACTGGATTC
>OCTX011998674.1_pt1 | contig 17575 bp, 17 predicted proteins | sample 1539691 | NCBI WGS metagenome assembly OCTX01 (sample SAMN02144231, study PRJEB22623) | gut metagenome | biome: sheep rumen | host: Ovis aries | place: New Zealand | reverse complement strand
TTCCTGCTGTATGCGGAAGAGTATGTCCACAGGAGACTCAGTGCGAATCCAAGTGCGTAAGAGGCAAAAAGGGCGAGCCTGTAGCTATCGGACGTCTTGAAAGATTTGTTGCTGACTGGCATAACGCTCAGCCGGAAACAGAGGTTGAAAAGCCGGCTTCAAACGGTCATAAGGCTGCTGTTATCGGTTCAGGTCCTTCCGGTCTTGCCTGTGCAGGCGACCTCGCTAAGAAGGGCTATGATGTAACTGTATTTGAGGCTCTCCACGTTGCCGGAGGCGTTCTTTCTTACGGTATACCTGAATTCCGTCTGCCAAAAACTATAGTCCAGAAAGAGATCGAGGGACTTAAAGCTCTCGGCGTTCATGTAGAGACTAACACAGTTGTCGGCAGAACTATCTCTATAGACGAACTTATGAAGGAAGAAGGATTCGAGTCCGTATTTATCGGCTCTGGTGCAGGTCTTCCAAGATTTATGAATATTCCGGGCGAGAATCTCAACGGAGTTTACTCCGCTAACGAGTTCCTCACACGTATCAACCTCATGAAGGCTTATAAGCCGGATAGCTCAACTCCTATAAAGGCTGGCACAAAAGCAGTTATAGTCGGCGGCGGAAACGTTGCTATGGACGCTGCAAGATGTGCTAAGAGACTCGGTGCAGAAGTATACATCGTTTACAGACGTACAGAAAATGAGCTTCCTGCAAGAGCTGAGGAAGTAGAACACGCTAAAGAAGAAGGTATCATCTTCAAGTTCCTCACAAATCCTACAGAGATCACTTCTACTGAGGACGGCTGGGTAAAGAGCGTTATCTGTCAGGAAATGGAACTCTCTGAACCTGACGCTTCCGGAAGAGCTAAGCCTGTTCCAAAAGAGGGAGCTTTTGTTGAGATCGAAGCAGACTGCGTAATTATGTCTATCGGTACTTCTCCAAATCCGCTTATCAAGTCCACAACAGAGGGCCTTGATACTCAGAAATGGGGCGGCATAATAGCTGACGAGGACGGACTTACATCTAAGGAAGGTGTATATGCCGGCGGTGACGCTGTTACAGGTGCTGCTACTGTTATCCTCGCTATGGGTGCAGGTAAAAAAGCAGCCGCAGCTATGGATGAATATATGCAGAAAAAGTGATGCCCGAACGGAGGGATGTCATGAATAAAAATATTACCTCACAGACTCTTTCCAGACTCCCTTTGTACTTCAATTACCTCACTTCCCTGCCCGAAAGCAGAAAAAACGGAAATATCTCCGCTACAGCTATCGCAGAAGCCCTCGGACTAAATGACGTTCAGGTCAGAAAAGACCTCGCATCTGTATCTCAGGGCGGCAGACCTAAAGTGGGATATGTTACAAATGAGCTTATAGGCGATATCGGAAAATTTCTCGGTTTCGCCAATCATGACGGAGTTGTAGTCGTAGGTATGGGCAATTTCGGCAGAGCTATGCTCGAAAATAAAAGCTTTGCTGACTATGGCTTTGATGTCGTTTGCGGTTTCGACTGCGATGAAAAACTTGTGGGGACTGAGATAAATGGCAAACCTATATTGAACGTTTCTATGTTAAGAGAATTTTGTCAGAATAAAAATATCCATATAGGTATAATAACTGTACCTGAATCAGCTGCTCAGGAAGTGTGTAACGAAATGGCAGAAGCCGGTATAAAATATATACTTAATTTTGCTCCCATTTACCTGACCGCTCCCGCAGGTATCGCCATTCATAACGAAAATATCTCTATCACCCTCGCAATGCTTGCTCGCAAAACTAATCAGGAATAAAAGAATATGTTTATTATCGGGGAAGAACTTTTCTGAGAAATTGTTCTTCCCCAAAATATTTTTTTGCAAAATTGTTTGCTCCTGTTAAACAAATATCTCTTTTATCCAAAGTATATTGTTAAAAACGTATCTTTCCATAAAAATTATGCTATAAATTGCTGAAATTTAAAAAAAAGCTTGAAACTTGTCCGATATTATGATATAATATTTATTATCTACCTACTGACAAAAGGGGTCTAAATAATGATAGGTTACTATAACTATACAGTTATCCTTACATATATGAGTCTTGTTTCATCTGTTATGGGTATGTTTTTTGCCCTCGGTGTGAACGACTCTCATCCGCATCCTGAATACGCAATAATCTGCCTGATGATATCCGGACTTTGCGATATGTTCGACGGCAAGGTTGCACGTACCAAAAAGGACAGAACGGATAATGAAAAAAAATTCGGCATACAGATAGATTCACTCTGTGATGCTATATGCTTTGGTCTTCTGCCGTCCGTCATAGGATACTCTATCGGCATGAGAGACTTGGAAGATATACCGATACTTGTGGTATTTCCACTGTGTGCGGTGATTCGTCTTGCTTATTTCAACGTTATGGAAGAGGACAGACAGAAAAAAACTGATGAAGTCCGGAAAACCTACGAGGGTCTTCCCGTAACCAGTGTCGCTCTGATACTTCCGGTTATATACAGCTTCCATAAGGACATCGGAATAGATAAATTCCCTTTGGTTTACGGAACAGCTTTGCTTATAATAGCTGTCGCATTTATCACAAGATTCAAAATCAAAAAGCCTTCCATGAGAACTATGCTGATATTTATATGTATCGGTGCTGTCGAGCTTCTTTGGATGCTATATAAAACAAAAATGTTATGATAAGCTGAAAAGAGACGATTATTCGTCTCTTTTTTATTCACTCAAATTGTGAACAAATTGTAAACATTTCTGTTCCCTCTTGATTTTCTTGTGCTAAAGTTATATACTATATTTAGCACTCTAAGATAGAGAGTGCTAAAACTACTATGGAGATGTTATAAATGGAAACAAAGCAGTTCAAAGCCGAGTCTAAAAGACTCCTCGAAATGATGATACACTCTATCTATACACATAAAGAGATATTCCTCAGAGAGCTTATCTCCAATGCAAGTGATGCTATCGACAAGCTCTATTTCAAATCTCTTACAGATGATAAAGTAGGTCTTAACAAAGACGATTTTGCTATCTGGATATCAGCTGATAAAGATGCACGTACTCTTAAAATATCCGATAACGGTATCGGTATGACTGCTGAAGAACTTGAAAATAACCTTGGTACTATCGCTAACAGCGGTTCATTTAAATTCAAAAACGAGAATAAGCTCGAAGAAGACAATCAGATAATCGGACAGTTTGGTGTCGGATTCTATTCAGCTTTCATGGTCGCTAAGAAGGTAACTGTAATATCCAAGGCTTACGGCAGCGACAAGGCTTATCAGTGGGAGTCTGAGGGTATCGACGGATATACTATCTCAGAGGCTGATAAGAAGTCAGCAGGTACTGAGATAATACTCGAACTTCTTGAAGATACTGATGACGAAAATTACACTGAATTCCTCGATCAGTACAGACTGAAATCACTTATCAAGAAGTATTCTGATTACATCCGCTTCCCTATCAAAATGGAGTGTACTCACAGCCGTCCGAAGGAGCAGTCCGAGGAGGACAAGGAAGCTAAGAAGCCTCTTGAATATGAGGATTATATCGAAGTTGAGACACTCAACAGTATGGTTCCTCTCTGGAAGAAAAATAAGACAGAGCTCAAAGAAGAGGACTATAAACACTTCTATGTTGAAAAGTTCTATGACTATAATGAGCCTCTCAAATATGCTCACATAAGCAACGAGATGCCTGCATATAATGCACTTCTCTATATACCGGCAAAAGCTCCGTTTGACTTCTACTCTAAGGAGTACGAAAAGGGACTTCAGCTCTATTCAAACGGCGTACTTATCATGGATAAATGCTCCGACCTTCTTCCGGACTATTTCAGCTTTGTAAAGGGACTTGTAGATTCTGAAGACCTTTCACTGAATATCTCCCGTGAGATGCTCCAGCACGATAAGCAGCTCAAAGTGATAGCAAAGAGCATCGAAAAGACTATCAGCAACGAGCTTAAAAAGATGCTCAAGAACGAGCGTGAGAAGTATGAGGAGTTCTGGAAGGCATTCGGTCTTCAGCTTAAATACGGCATTTACAGCGATTATGGTATGAACAAGGAAAAGCTTCAGGACCTTCTCTTGTTCACATCTTCAAACGAGCAGAAGCTTGTAACTCTTGATGAGTACGTAACTGCTATGCGTGAGGATCAGAAGTATATCTACTATGCTACAGGTGAAAGTGCAGCACGTATCGAACAGCTCCCACAGACAGAGCTTGTTAAGGATAAGGGCTACGAGATACTCTATCTCACAGACAATATCGACGAATTTGCAATAAAGTCCATTCGCCAGTATAAAGATAAGGAGTTCAAGTCTGTATCTGCTGATGACCTCGGACTTGAAAATGATGAGCAGAAAGAAGAGATAAAAGCTAAGGCTGAGGAAAACTCTGAGCTTCTTGATGCCCTCACAAAGGCTCTTGACGGAAAGGTATCAAAGGTAACTCTTTCTCAGAGACTTAAATCCCACCCTGTATGCCTTACAAGTGAGGGAGAGATCTCACTTGAAATGGAGAAGGTTCTCAACTCCATGCCTTCAGACCAGAAGGTAAAGGCTAACAGAGTCCTTGAGATCAATCCTGAGCATGAAATATTCACAAAGCTCCAGAGCCTTGACAGTACAGGCGACAGCGATAAGCTCGGCAAATATGCTAAACTTCTCTACGATCAGGCTCTTCTCATTGAAGGCATGAATATTGAAGATCCGGTTGAGTTCTCAAATCTCATCTGCGAGCTTATGTAATTACGAAAAAAACAAAAAAGTCCTTGATTTAAAATCAGGGACTTTTTTATATAAAAATGAGGTGCTTGTCATATGACAGCACCTCATTGTTTTTACTTCTTTATCTTGTCGATAACATCGCCGATCTTATCCTTAGCAGCGTCAACTACCTTATTGATCTTTTCATCAGGAAGATCAACTCCGGTAACCTTTTCAACAGCCTTTACAGGATTGCTTGTAAGGTCTTTAGTGAAGTCCTTATCATTTTTTACCTTATCGGTGATCTCGCCAATTTTTCCTTTGATATCCATAGAAATGACCTTCTTTCTGAATAAATATTATACATTTATTATACCACGGCTTTTTGCAAAAATCAATATTTTGCTGTGAGAAATATTGGTGGTGGGGAGCTTATTTATTTTTTGCTGTTTTTTTAGCCGGAGCTTTTCTTGCAGCAGTTTTTTTCTTAGCTGTACCCTTCTCCACGTTTTTTTTCAGACGATCTTGTTTTGCCTGTTTATCTTCAAGACGCTTATAAGCTTCCTCGTAGAAATACTCCTGAGAATTCAGCGGCACATCGCTCTCACGTCTGCACTTAGGACGTACATATGAACCGTTGCTGAGCATTACTCTTGCTTTGACGTTATCGTTCATGAGGATGTGGAACATATCACGGATACGCTTTTTGAGCTTTTCGTCCTCGATAGGAGCAGCAACTTCAACTCTGCGGATAGTATTTCTGCTCATGTAGTCGGCAGAGCCGATATAAATTTTCTGTTCCTTTCCGTCATGACCGAATATGAAGATACGGCTGTGTTCGAGGAAGCGTCCGACAATGCTTCTCACGGAGATATTGTCGGTATATCCTTCAACACCGGGTATCAGACAGCAGATGCCTCTTACTACAAGCTCGACCTTGACACCAGCCTGAGAAGCCTCTACCATTTTTTCCATTATCACCTTATCGCAGAGTGAATTGACTTTTGCTGCGATATAGCCTTTTCCGCCGTTTTTAGCTATGTTTATCTGTTCATCCATCATCGCAAGTACCTGAGGTCTTAATGCGAGCGGTGAGACAAGGAGCTTGTTTGTACTTTCCACAAGTGTACCGTTGAGAAGTCCGTTGAAAACAGCCTCAGCGTCAGCAGCAATATCACGGTCAGCGGTCAGAAGCATGAGGTCGGTATACAGAGCGGATGTCTTTTCGTTGTAGTTTCCCGTACCTATCTGAGTAACGTAATCAAAATTGCCGCCCTGAGCCTTTCTTGTGATGAGAAGCAGCTTTGAATGAGCTTTATAGTCCTTAGGACCATATATTACTTTAACTCCGGCAGCTTGCAGCACCTTTGACCATTCAATGTTATTAGCTTCATCAAAACGTGCTCTCAGCTCTATCATAACGAGTACTTCCTTGCCCTGTTCAGCAGCAGTACAAAGAGCGTCTATGACCTTGCTGTTTTTTGCAAGACGGTATAGAGTTATCTTTATTGAGGTGACTTTCGGGTCGTTTGCACATTCCTGAAGCAGTCTTATAAACGAAAGATTCATTGACTCGAAAGGAAAGCTCAGGAGCATATCCTTTGCCTTGACCTGTGCGAAAACTGACTTTGTATCCGAAAGAGCCGCAGGTTTTCTTGGCTGTCGTGGTATGTAGTGAAGTTCCGGAGAAAGGTCGAGCTCCTGAAGGTCGAAAACGAAGGAAAGGTCAAGAGGAACACGGGAAGTGAACACTCTGACATTTTTTATTTTCAGTTTCTGACAGATATAGTCCAGAGCCTCACGGGAGAATACGTCTGAAACTTCAAGTCTTACGGGAGCAAGCTTGGTACGTTTTACAACAAGTTCCTCCATACGGTCACGGAACTCAGCTCCCTTGCCGGTAGCCATAATATCCGCACTTCTTGTAACTCTTATAAGAGCCCTGTCGAGCACTTTATAGCTCTTGAACATGAGGTGAGCAAAATGCAGAACTACCTCTTCTTCAAGGATAAAGCGTTTTCCGTTGCTGCCGAGAGGGATCATTCTCTCGCTCTGTTCGTGACTAACCGGTACTATTCCTATCGATATGCCTTTCTTTGAAGCGAGCTGGACTACTGCGTATATTTCCTTATTTTTAAGGAAAGGGAAAGGCAGAGCATCATTTACTACAAGTCCGGAAATAAAAGGCTTCATCTCACGCTTGAAATAGAGTTCGAGGAAGCTGAGCTCTTCCGGAGTTGCATTTTTAATGCTTACGTGTTCAAAGCCGTAAGCAGCAAGCTCGCTCATAGTTTTGCGGTAAGCCTCCTCAACTGAGGGCTGCATCCTTCTTACAGAGGTAAAAACAGCATCGAGCTGCTGAGAGGGAGTCATACCGCTGCGGCTGTCCTTTTTATTCTTGTTGTTTTTTGCAGCGTCGGTGAGAGAACCGACACGCACCATGAAAAACTCGTCCAGATTGCTCTGGTATATAGCAGAAAACGAAAGTCTTTCAAGCAATGGAGTTCCGGCATCTACAGCCTCTTCAAGAACTCTTCCGTTGAATTTGAGCCATGAAAGCTCTCGGTTTTCAAGGTAATCCATAATAGTCTCCTATCCGCACATAAGCATTTTTTACGCTGAGTTCCACCCTTATTCAATCAGCAAATTATACACTTTTATTATATATCTTTTAAAGGTATATGTCAAGTTTTTTAGGTGATATTGACAAACCATGTGCAATGGGGTATAATGAAAAAAATGATATAAGGAGAAGCTCCGGATAAAATCCGGAGCGTATTTAAAATGGGTAAAAATAAGAATTTAGCGTATCTGCTGCCGATATGGTGCATTGTTTTTCCGCTCATATTCGTGGTCGGGGCTTTTATCACAAGGAAGGACATGGACGATATCAGCAATTGGTGGTCGATAGCGGCAAGCGTTGTCAATATACTTCTGATACTTTTTCTTGCAGTTATAACTAAAAGAAATAACAGCAGTTATTGGGAACTTATCAATTTCAGAAAAGGTCAGACAAGAGCTAAACAGATAGTGCTCATATCACTTATGATATTATTTGTAGGAATGTCGGAAATGTATATCGCCGGAGCTGTCTGCTACGGAGTTATCCCCTATGCACCGCCGATGATGATAGCTCCCATACCGGTCGTACTGGCTGTGCTCAACGTGCTGATGCTTCCTGTATCAACTGCATTTGCCGAGGACGGTCTGTACCTCGGATGCGGTGTGAATCAGATAAAAAGCAAATATGCAGCAATATTTATACCGGCTTTTTTCTTCGCATTGCAGCACTCTTTCATACCTACTCTGTTCGACGTTAGGTTCATTGTCTACAGATTCCTTTCATTCTTTCCGCTTACTATCATACTGTGCTGGTATTACCATAAAAAACGTGACCCTATGCCGATTCTGGTAGGTCACGCTATAATAGACGTTGCAACTGCAATGCAGATACTTGCAACTTCAACTATACCGGGATTCTATGATAAAATGTGCAGTATGCAGGGAATTAAATTATAAGAGCTCCCCCGAAGCAGTCTGATGAGGAAAGCTTTGGGGGATCACCATTTTTTCATCTGTATTTCATCAAAAAACGCTTGACACTGTAGTATTGTCGTGTTATAATAATCAAGTCAGAAATGACCGACAGTTCGTTTGCACCATCCTGTCGCAAAACAAAACCAGGGCATCCGTAAGTACAGGGTAACCGTACTTTTATTTTGAGATAAGGATGCGTCTGTCTTCTGGCAGACGCTTTTATTTTAACAGATGCAAAAGAAGGAGAATATGCAATGTATTATCTGAAAACTTCTGCTGCTTTCGACAGTGCTCACTTTCTCGCAGGATATGTGGGAAAATGTGCGAATATCCACGGTCACCGATGGGTGATAGAGGTACTGCTGAAAGGCGATAAGATACAGGAGACCGGAGACAAAAGAGGTATGCTCATGGACTTCGGTGATGTAAAAAAGATAGTCCGTAAACTGGCTGACAGCTACGACCATTCACTTATTTACGAAAAAGGTTCATTGCGTCCGACAACTCTTGCGGCACTCAATGAAGAGGGATTCCGAATGATAGAAGTACCATTTCGTCCTACAGCTGAAAATTTGGCTGAACATTTCTACAACAGGCTCGCAGACAAGGGACTTCCGCTAAAAAGCGTGACAGTGTATGAGACACCAAAAAACTGTGCCATATATGAACCGGAGGTATGATGATGTTTTCTGTAGCTGAAAAATTTGTAAGTATAAACGGCGAGGGCGTGCGTGCCGGTGAGCTCGCTGTGTTCATCCGATTTGCAGGATGCAATCTTAAATGCGGATACTGCGATACCAAGTGGGCAAATGCGGTCGATGCTCCTGCTGAAAAAATGGAAAGCAAGGATATTCTCGACTATATACTCAGTACCGGAGTTAAAAACGTCACTCTTACCGGCGGAGAGCCGCTTCTAAGACAGGAAATGAGCGAACTTATCGACACTCTAATGAGTGCCGGACTTCGTGTTGAAATAGAAACAAACGGAAGTATTCATCTGCGTGAATTCGCTGACAGAGTATATCGTCCGGTATTCACTATGGACTATAAACTGCCTTCAAGCGGTATGGAGGAATATATGTGCAGCGATAATTTTGGCTGCCTTGAAAAGCATGATACAGTTAAATTCGTCTCCGGAAGCATGGAAGACCTTGAAAGAGCAGTTGAAGTGATAGAGTCGCATCATCTTACAGAGAGATGTCATGTATATATAAGTCCCGTTTTTGGAAAGATAGAACCAGCGGACATTGTAGAATTTATGAAAGAGAAAAAGCTGAACGATGTAAGACTTCAGCTTCAGCTCCACAAGTTCATATGGGACCCTGACAAGAAAGGAGTTTGAAAATGGATACAAAAGCAATTGAATTTCATGTAAGAGGGCTTCTTGAAGCTCTCGGTGAAGACCCTGACCGTGAGGGACTTAAAGATACTCCGCAGCGTGTTGCAAGGATGTATCAGGAGGTCTTTGAGGGAATATCCTATTCAAATCACGAAATAGCTCAGATGTTCGGAAAGACCTTTGAGATGACTCCTTCTGAAAATTCCGAAACAGCCGTTGTGATGCGTGATATATCTATATTCAGCTATTGCGAGCATCATCTCGCACTGATGTATGATATGTACGTTAACGTGGCTTATATCCCAAGAGGAAGAGTCCTCGGACTCAGCAAGATAGCTCGTATATGCGATATGGCAGCAAAGAGGCTCCAGCTTCAGGAGAGAATTGGCAGCGATATTGCAGAGATAATCTCAGAAGCCGCAGGAACTCCCGATGTTGGAGTGCTCATCCGTGGCTCACACAGCTGCATGACCGCAAGGGGAATAAAGAACGTCCCTGCACAGACCGTCACACGCACATACTGCGGAGCTTTCCGCACTGACGGTGAACTGAAAAAATTGATAGAATAAGTTTTTAAGGAGTTATATTATGAAAGCACTTGTACTTCTCAGCGGCGGCGTTGACAGTGCCACCTGTCTGGGGATAGCTGTTGATAAATACGGAGCAGAAAATGTCATCGCTCTTGCAGTATACTACGGTCAGAAGCACAGCCGTGAGCTTATGGCAGCAGAAAAGGTTGCAGAATATTACGGAGTAAAGCTAAAAAAGCTCGACCTCGCACTCATCTTTGCTGACTCTGACTGCTCACTGCTCAGCTCGTCAACTGAGGATATACCGAAAGAATCATATGCTGAACAGCTCGAAAAGACCGGCGGAGCTCCGGTATCGACCTATGTGCCGTTCAGAAACGGACTTTTCCTTTCGTCCGCAGCAAGTATCGCTATAGCTAACGGCTGCGGAGTTATATACTATGGTGCTCACAGCGACGACGCTGCCGGAAATGCCTATCCGGATTGCAGCACCGAATTCAATGATGCTATGAACAGAGCTATATTCCTCGGAAGCGGAGAGCAGCTCTGCATAGAAGCTCCGTTTGTGAATATGACAAAGGCAGACGTAGTCAAAAAGGGACTTGAACTTAAAGTGCCGTATGAGCTTACTTGGAGCTGCTATGAGGGCAGCGATAAGCCCTGCGGAGTATGCGGCACCTGCCGTGACCGTGCAGAAGCATTCCGCCTGAATGGTGTGGAAGACCCTGCCCTGAAAGGAGAATAATATGAGCAGAGATATGCAGCAGGAAAAGGGTACTATATCCCTTCTCGGAAATCAGAATACCAAATATTCGTCAGACTATTCTCCGGAAGTACTTGAGACTTTCCCGAATAAGCATCCGGATAATGATTATTTCGTAAAATTCAACTGCCCTGAGTTTACAAGCCTTTGTCCTATAACAGGTCAGCCGGATTTTGCAACCATATATATTTCCTACATACCTAACGAGAGAATGGTAGAGAGCAAGTCGCTAAAACTCTACCTGTTCAGTTTCCGCAATCACGGCGACTTCCATGAGGACTGCGTAAACATAATCATGAAAGACCTTATAAAGCTTATGGACCCGAAATATATCGAAGTATGGGGAAAATTCCTGCCTCGTGGCGGTATCTCCATCGACCCTTACTGCAACTACGGTATGGCTGGTACAAAGTGGGAGAAGTTAGCTTGGGAGCGTCTTGCCAATCACGATATGTATCCGGAGCAGGTCAATAATCGCTGAACTATTGCAATTTTCGCTTTTTTCTGGTATAATATAGTCAACATTACAAAAGGAAGTGATTCAGCTATGCAGGACTGCGAAAAAAATTTATGCTTTGCGGATTTTGAGTTTACCTGTGGAAGTCCCGCACATAGGCTGAAAAGCGAAATGCTCTCTGTGGGACTTGTAATATGTGACAGTAACTATGCTGTCAAGGAAAGCTTCTACTGTACGGCACGTCCTAACCGTTTCCCTAAGCTGACAAGTCAGTGCAAAAGACTGACAAAGCTTACTCAGGCGGAAATAAATAACTCCCCCGACAGCGATGACGTTCTTGGCATCGTTTCAGGACTTATGGAAAAATATTCTTTCAGCGAGTTGTTTGTATGGGGAAATTTCGACAAACCCGGTCTTGTTTCCGACCGTAAACAGCATATACAGTTCCGCAAATCACATAAAAATATCGATACTGTCTGTTCGGCTATAACCGATATACAGGACGGAATGGTCAGAAAAATGCAGCTTCCGCAAGCTGTCCGCATCGAGGATCTTGCCTCTGCTTTTGGCTATTCTCCGGCTTCCGGCAGCTTCCATAACGCTCTTAATGACGCTATGGCTCTTTATACTATCCATAAAGCTGTACATACGAGCGATTTTCAGAACTGCGAGGGATTTATCGCTCTTAAACAGGAACGTATAGAGCGTATTGCCGCAGTAAAAGCTGCTCAGGAGGAGAAAAGACGTGAGCTTGCACTATCCTCCGACCTTTCTCAGGAGGAGAAAAAATACTACGAGGATATAGTCGCTGCCGGCAGTGAAAAAGAGCAGAAGCGGTTTATATATCTTCGTTCAAAGCTTGTCAACTCCTATAAACGCTATCCGGACGAACAGGATTTCGTGATGATAGTTTTCGATCAGCCAAAGCGTGTAAGGATCATACCAAAGGTCAAGTACACAAAACTGAAAAGTCAGGGAGCTGTGAAAACTGAGTTTTTCTCCCGTGATTCTGCCGGAAAAATGATCATAAGAGAATCAAAGCAGGGATGACATCCCTGCCCCCTTTTCACAGCAGCGTGACGCTGCACCATTTTCACGTTCCCACTCGCAAGCTCGTTACTCTGTTCGGGTCGGGAAGTCTGCTTTCGCATACACGTATAAGTCCGTATCAGGTAAAATTGCTTTGAAAATAGAGAAAATTTCCGCATTGGAAAATTTTAAATGCGTAATACCTTTGCGTTCTATTACAATTTGTACAATTTACACTATTTACAAATCTTGTATGATATGTTATAATGATAACGTAGAATAAAAGGCTGTCGCCTAAATAAAAAGAAAAGGGAGAGATGCTGCTATGAAGAAAATGTTGAGCCTGTCGTTTGCGGCAATGTTCATAGTCAGCTGTGTTTCCGGATGCGGAAAGAAAGACGATTCTTCTTCAGAAACAAAAAAAGAAAGTAAATTCGTCGGAAAATGGGAGTGCGAAAAGCTTGCATGGAACGGTAAAGAGATGGATAGCCTTCTCGGTAAACCGGCAAATGTTCTGCTTCAGGCAGAGATAAAGGATGATGGAACTTTTGTTGCACATTCCGCTATGGAAGACAGTGTCGATGCCTCAAACGAGGGGTCATGGAAAGAAATAAGTGATACTAAACTTGAAGTAAAAGGAAAACTTCTTGGTGAGGACAGAAATATCGAAATTGAATATAAGGATGATAAGCTTGTTGCCGACCTTACTGAGTCCGGCACAAATGCTGTGATATATCTTGTGAAAGTCGATGAGTTCACACCTATGGATTCAGAAGATGCTTCAAGTGAATTTAATCTCAGTGATGTTGATTTCAAGATATCACCTTCTTCTGATATCAATATGGATTTCGAGCTTAAAGAAATAGATTTCAATTTCGATGAGAGCGATTTCTGTGCTTGATAAATAGCTTATAAACATCAAATGCCTTTGATCGTATGACCAAAGGCATTTTTTATATTCAGCATTTTCTGAGATATCGTGAAGTCTTTTTACGCTTCTTTCTTTCATACATAAGGCTGTCAGCTTTTGTAATGAGGTTGAAAAGCGTTACTTCATCATCTACACCGGTTACGATAGTACCGATACTTGCTTCTATTTCGTATGGTTTACCAATAACATTGTTCACACTTTCAAGCTGTTTTCTGAAAGTCGATTCAAGAGCCGCTATATCTTCATCGACAGCTCCGGCACCGATGATTATGAATTCGTCACCGCCAAATCTTGCACATATCCTGCCGTTTTTGCAGCAGTCTGTGATTATTGATGCGAGACGCTGAAGAGCGAAGTCGCCCTCTTTATGACCATAGTTGTCGTTGATGAGCTTTAGTCCGTCCATATCGATAAACGATATGAGAAGTTTTTCACCGGTTTCAAGACATCTGTTGAAAAGTGTATCCGCAGCTCTGATAAATCCGTTTCTGTTATAAATGTTGCAGAGCGGGTCGTTGACATATAGTCTGTCAAGCTCATGTATCATACTGTTAAGACTTATAAGCTTGCGGATGTTTTCAATAGAGTTGCTGACATTCAGCAGGAATGAGTGACAAAGTAAACTTTTCAGCGGAAAATCGCTGTTGGTTATTATGTAGTATCCAAGACATCTCTCACGGAAATGCAGCGGCAGTAAATAACTTATGTTACCGCCTGTACTTAACGGTTTAGGGTATATATCAGTAAGTTCAAAACTATCTAATGTGCTGTATTTTCCGTTGTCATATATAAGCGGTGCGATCATTTTTTCTGTATATCCGTTAACTATTTTCTGAGTTTCTAAGTTCTTATTCCACTCATTTTTCAGAGGTCTGTCCCAGTTATCACAGAGGCATATAGAGAAATGGTCGCAATTTATCTCGTTTACGAATTTCCTCATAGCGTTGAACTCTTCCTCAACTGTTTCTGTTTCGGCAAGTTCAGTGGTAAGTCGGTTGAGAAGTGAGATGTCAGAGCGGCAATTATTTATAAGTTTATAAGCACCTCTCTTGAAATCGTCGTCATCATCTGTACGATGTCCTGCACATCCGCAGCTTCCCGAATAAACAGGTGATGCTTCAAGAGGTACATCATTATCGTATGGTTCACCATTGATAACATCAGAAATAAGCTTGCAGGCTTTATAACCGGCTTCCTCAAGCGGACGTTTAACACTGGTAAGCGGCGGCAGATGATGTCTTGCATTGTAGGTATTGTCAAATCCGGTGACGATTATATCGTCCGGAACTTTGTACCCTCTTGCTTCAAGTTCTTCTACAGCGGCAAGTGCCATTGCGTCATTAGCACATATTATGGCATCAGGTAATTGAAGTCCATACTTTGCAAATGCATTTATAGCATTTTTTCCGTCTATCGCACGGAAGTCTCCGAAATAAACTCGTCTTGCGTCGACTATGAGTTTATTGTCTGCCATTACTTTAAGGAAAGCCTGGTATCTGTCCTCAGCTTCAGGATTGGCAGTAGGTCCGGATATGTAGTTTATCACTTTTGCTCCGTGATGATTTATTACATGATCCACTATCTGAGACATTGCTTTTCTGTTATCTATACGAATATTATAAAATTCCGGATAATCATCGCAATCAAGAACCGCAGCAGGTATACCGGAGGCACGTACACGCTCGATTATCTTTAGCTTTTCTACAGGATCACTGATAGTATTGGTGAGGAGTATTACTCCGTCAAGAGCATTATAATTGATAAGATCAAATATGCGGTACTCTCCTTCATCATACCCTCTGTTTGATATGACTCCGCCGAATGCTGCGAAACATGAAATATTTATATCTTTTTCACGGGCACATGAGATTATACCATTAATAACATCACTTTGATATTCTTCGTCAATGCCTGCGACAATTACAGCTATCTCTTTTATCTTGCTCATATTATGCCTCCTTTGCGTTCCGTATCAAATGCAATAATGTTTTCAGTCACTATTATTATAACGCTATATTGCAAAAAAATCAAGTGCTTATCGAGAAAAATTTGTGATATTTTTATAAACTTATCAACTTTGTAGGAGCTGTTAAATTTCGTCAATTTTGTATGATCTGTAATGTTGCTGTGCTGATATTTAATACAATTATTTTGTCCTATGTTTTCGGGGATGTTTGGACAAAATATCATGACTCGTGCTTATTGATTTGTTATGATTTAGCTATCAAATAGATAGGATGACATATAGTTAAAAAATAAAAATATATTTTGAAGTGCTACACTTTCATTTTTTCGTTGAATATATAAGTGAATGCATTCATATCGGAGAGGAGTGGATCGATGACTCACAATGAGTATCGTCTGTTATTGAATACGGACAGGACAAAGGCACAGCAGACGCTGTTTAATGAATATCTGAACTATGTTTACGCAATAGCTTACAATCGACTTCACAGCTGCGGAAGCCGTGAAGATATAAACGAATGTGTTATGGACGTGTTTATGGACGTTTTTTCCTCCTATGACGATAAAGGTGATATCACCGGCGATATAAAGGGTTTTATCGGAGTTGTTGCATACAGAAAGGCTGCAAATTATTATCGTAAATTATGCAGAAATGGCTTTGATGTAGCATTAGACGAATATGAGGAACTCATTCCGTCTGATGAAAATATAGCTGTAACTACTGAAAAAGCTGAAATACGGAATATTCTGCTTGATCTTATCGAGAGTCTTGGACAACCTGATTCTACGATAATAATGGAGAAATACTACTACGGCAGGAACTCTCTTGAGATCTCTAAGATCGTACATATATCGCCCATAATGGTAAGAGTGCGATGCAGCAGAGCATTAAAGAAACTGCGAAAGCTGCTCGCTGACAACGATATTATGATATGAATGGAGGAAAGTATGAAAAAGCTTGATCTTAAAATTCTTGATAATGCCGACAAACAGACAGTCGAACGAATTGCAGAAATGTATCCGTCAGCAAGTGAAAGTGAACGTAAGAAGTTATGGAACAGGGTAAATCTCAGTGAAGCATACTATAAAGAAAATTCTTGCTCAGAAAGCGGTGTTGAAATATACAGCCGTCCTGTATGGCACAGATTTGCACAGTTTGCCGCAGCTGCACTGGCTCTTGCAGTTGGTCTGGGCGGAACAGTATATGCTTTCAGAAATAAAGCTACTGTTTCAGATCCGGCAGCAAGCGTAACTGTTGATACAACGGCTGAGACTGAAATTATCACAACAGAGCCTTCGTCAGAAGCTAAAAGTATTGTGATGAGCGACAGTAGATTTTATAATAAGGGTGAGACTTGTGAGTCTGATGGTTTTCAGTACTGCGTGAATAATTTCGAAGTCACAAAAAGCAGCAGCGGTATGACCTTATGGCAGAATGGGTATTACCCGTGTGATGAAAACGGCGTCCTCACCTGTGATTATTCCTATATGATCGTTGATATCACCATTAAAAACATGACCGATAAGCAGAGAAAGTTCTATACAAATTCTTCTTGTATATCATGCTATAATTATGACCAAAATGGAAGTTATGATGAAATGTTTCCGGATTACGGTGCAGATGTCTATAACTTCAACGGAGAAAAGTCAATATTGGCTGCAGATTTCTTTGCTGTTGACCTGCAGCCCGGGGAAACCAAAGACTTCCGTATAGGTTATATATTGGAAGACAGCAAACTTGATAGTATTTTTGATCTGTTGTGTATAGAACTGACAGGTCAGTTTGATACCCATAACAGAAGATTCTGTATTATTGGCGAGAATACCAGCTTTAGTCAGTTCAGAGCTTTAGATGACTTGCCAAAAAACTGAGCGGTATCGTGTGTAGATGAATATTCATACTATTGTGTTATTACTTCGGCATTAATATGATCTGTCAAACTTTAGAATCATTATTTAATTGCCAAAGTAATAATACAGTATTTTTCGGTGTGAAGTCCGCTAAAAGCAGTGTGTATTAAATTGTCCCCAACTTTTTTGGTGCGATTGTTCTATCCTACCTATTGACTTTTTATTTATAATATTGTATAATTATTTATGTTATAGTTCCGTTGTCGCTTGTGTAGCACAGCTTCCTGTGCAGCACCTTACAAAATTCAAAAATTTAATAATGCTTGTGTAGCACAGTTGGTAGTGCAGCTCATTCGTAATGAGCAGGTCTCGGACTGATTATAAAGCGACAACCGTGCAGCACCTTACAAATTCAAAAATTTAATATGCTAGTGTAGCACAGTTGGTAGTGCAGCGCATTCGTAATGCGCAGGTCGCCCGTTCG
>OCTX012217502.1_pt1 | contig 17576 bp, 7 predicted proteins | sample 1539691 | NCBI WGS metagenome assembly OCTX01 (sample SAMN02144231, study PRJEB22623) | gut metagenome | biome: sheep rumen | host: Ovis aries | place: New Zealand | reverse complement strand
CTATCGTATCAACATCGGTTTGAACTTCCGTAGTTCAAAGGGTGGCAGTTTCACTGGTACGGGTATCAACAACAAGGATGCCAATGCTATCAATGGCGGTTCTGTTTCTGAGAACCAGACTCGCAACTGGGCTGTTGAGAACCTGATCACTTATGATCACACCTTCGCAGAGAAGCACAATGTCAATGTGGTGGGTATGTATTCTGCCGAGGAGACCACCTACGAGTCTACTGGCGGTTCTGCACAGGGTATTCCTGCCGATTACTTCCAGTACTATGCACTCGACAAGGCTACCGGTCAGGCAAACCTCAACAACTACAACTACTGGCAGAGTGGTCTGATGTCATGGATGGGCCGTGTGATGTACTCATACGATAACAAGTACATGCTCTCTGCTGCCATTCGTTCGGATGCTTCTTCACGTCTGGCTAAAGGTCATCAGTGGCATACCTATCCCGCTGTCAGTGCCGGTTGGAACATTGCCCGTGAGGAATTCATGGAGGGCACCAAGTCGTGGCTTGACAACCTGAAGTTACGCATCGGTTACGGTGAGACCTCTAACCAAAGTATCAACCCGTATTCTACCCTCGGTGGTCTTGCCATCCGCAACTACAACTTCGGTAATGGCACCAATTATAACGCCGGTTACTACGTGAACGCACTGCCCAATCCTGAACTCGGATGGGAGTACTCCAAGACATGGAACTTCGGTCTCGACTTCTCACTGTTCAAAGGTCGCCTGTCTGGATCGTTCGAATACTACATCCAGAAAACCAATGACATCCTGCTCGATGTCAGTCTGCCTTCTACCTCTGGTGTAAGCAGCTTTACGGGTAACATCGGTAATACTGAGAACAAAGGATGGGAGTTCACCCTCAATGGTATCATTATCGACAACAAGAACGGTTGGAACTGGGAAGCAGGAATCAACCTCTATGCTAACCGCAACAAACTGACTAAGCTGACAGGTGCCATCACAGAAGACGGCAAGCCTGAAAGAGACGAAGCCAACCGCTGGTTCGTTGGTCATCCTATCGATGTTATCTACGACTATGAGTACGACGGATTGTGGAATGCAGAAGATGTTTATCAGGTGGGAACCACTGCTGATGGTAAGCCCATTACTAACCTCGATATTCTGGAGCCGGGTGGCAACCTCGGTATGATTAAGGTGAAGTATAATGATGATATTCTCGATGCCAACGGCAAGCCTACACGTGCCATTGGTGCTGAAGACCGTCGTATCCAGAGCATGGAGCCCGACCTGATTGGTGGTTTCAATACTACCGTCGGCTATAAGGGATTCGACCTGACCGTTATCGGTGCCTTCCAGATTGGCGGTAAGCTCATCAGCGCCATCCACTCTTCAAATGGTTATCTGAATATGTTGTCAGGTCGTCGTGGACAGCTCGACGTTGACTACTGGACAGAAGAGAATACCGGTGCCAAGTATCCGAAACCAGGTGGTATCATGAGCAGTGACAACCCCAAGTACGGTTCTACCCTCGGTTACTTCAATGCAGGCTATCTGAAGGTACGTGCCATCACCCTCGGTTACAACTTCACCAACCTGAAAGCCATCAAGGATCTCGGTATCAGTCGTCTGCGCCTCTATGCAACAGTTCAGAATCCGTTCGTGCTCTTCTCGCCGTTCAACAACGAGAGCGGACTTGATCCTGAGACAAACTCTTGGGCAAACGAGAACACTGCAGTGGCCTATGGTGAATACTCCGGCAAGCATAGAATGCCTATCGTAGGTTACAACACACCTGCCACACGCAACTTCCTGTTCGGTATTAATGTCACGTTCTAATTGATAAACGACTTATAATAATAATAAGAATATGAAAACGAAAAGTATCAAATACATCCTTGCTGCGGGTTTGTTGTGCTGTGGTCTCGCTTCAACCATGACCTCCTGCTCTGACGTGCTCGACGAGCAGCCTCGCAGTCAGTTCGACCCGACATTCTTCAATACAAAGGCTGGTATTGAAGGCGGTCTGACATCGCTCTATGCTCACCTGCGCTATTTCTATGGTAATGGTTACTACCTGAACAGTGTAGAGACTGGTACCGATGAATATACATATGCCCAGTCGGCCGATGGCAACTTCAAGGATGCCGACCTCTCGGGTGTAGGTCAGATGGTGGCAACCAACTCTATCGCAGGTTCTATCTGGGGCACATTGTTCCCCAATATCAACACAGCCAGCGGTATTATCGAGAACGGTGATGCAGCTGGTATCGATGCTTCCCTGCTGGCCGAGGCCTACTTCTTCCGCGGCTTCGACTATTTCCTGCTGGTGCAGACCTATGGTGGTGTGCCCCTCGATCTGGGTGCTGGTGAACTCAAGTTCAATACTTCTACTGTTCGTACATCCGTACGTAACACGGTTCCTGAGGTCTATGCTGCTATCTTCAAAGACCTGGAGAAGGCTGTTGCCGATCTGCCCGAGAATCCGCGTCTCACCGGTACGGTTACCAAAAACGTAGCCCGTCTGTATCTCTCCAAGGCTTACCTGACCTACGCATGGTGGTTGGAGAATCCGAACAACATCCCCACCTATCCTGAGTGCAGCCGTAACAGCGGTGAAGCTAACAGCTATTTCCAGAAGGCATACGATACGGCTATGCAGGCCATCAACAATCCTGGTCCGTATGCTCTGCAGCCCACATTCTATGACGTGAATGTAGCTACCAACGATCGTAACTCAGAGATCATGCTTTATGCTGACCACGATGAGGACGAGAAATTCGGTAACGGTGGTGCCGGTTATGGCTGGGGTAGCGGTGGCTCGCCTGAGAACTTTGCTTACTGGATGGAGACCTGGAACTACACTGAGATGACAGCCAAGGCTGCTTCCGGTGCTGTGATCAACCCGATTCAGCGTGAGGCAGTACAGGCTCTTGGTCGTCCTTGGACCCGTATGGCTCCTATCGCCGACAACTTCATGGAAGGCGGTGTTTGGGAAGATGCTGTGAAGGCTATCGACTCTCGTTACGATGCAACCTTCACCCTGCGTTATCACACCAACTGGCAGAAGTCAGGTGGCACAGAGCCTTACGTGTTTGGTGCCAACGGTATGCAGGTAGGTCCTAATGAGGTTTACTTCAGCTGGGTTCCCGAGAGCGAGGACAGCAAGATTAATTACACTGGTGCCGATGGTAAGCTGGGCTTCGGTGAGATGGCTGGTCGTCCCGACTTCGTTGTTGCCGTGAACCATATCAGCCGTAAGAAGTATCCTATCAACTGGAAGATTGGTATCTATCGTACCGACAATGCAGGTGGTCTGGGCTCAAAGGTGAACGGTGGTAGTCCCCGTCCTTGGAACATCGCCAAGTTCTCTGAGTTCTATCTCATCGGTGCTGAGGCTGCTGTGAAATTGAACAAGCAGGCTGAGGCAAAGACTTTGGTCAACGTACTCCGTGCCCGTGCTGGTAAGCAGACCTTCAGTCAGAATGACAATGTGGCCGTTTCTGTTGACCACAGTGCTGAGATGCTTGCCGCTACCCCTGCCACCATCACCATCGACTACATCCTCGACGAGCGTTCGCGTGAGTTCTGGGGTGAGGGTTACCGCTGGTATGACCTTGTTCGCACCCAGAAGTGGGCTGAGCGTGCAAGCACCTATCGTATTGCTGGTGACGGCTATACCGACAAGGATCTGAAAGAGTTCAAGCGTGACATTCCTGCTGGCTACTATCTCCGTCCGATTCCTCAGGGACAGCTCGACGGTATGCAAATGGATCCGGCAGAGAAGAAGCTTTACCAGAATCCTGCTTATGTGAACTAACGTTCAACATCAACTATATCATGCTTTTTGAGGGGCAGAGCCAAGAGGTTCTGCCCTTTTTAATCTCTGCTTTCGAGGGAGAAAATAGGAGCAAAGTCAACTACGACTTGTTCCACCGTCATCTACGAGTCATTCCACCGTCATCTACGACTCATTCCGCCGTCACCTACGAGTCATTCCGCCGTCACTTTACCCCCTATAGATGACGGCGGAACGAGTGTTAGCAACGTCACGAACAACTTAGGGTGATATCACATCACCTAAACGGCCTATTCGGTATCCGAAACAGCTCTTTTTTCTACCTTCTGTTGGCAGTGTCACTCCTTTTTCTTATTTTTGCAGTCAAAACAAGAAAACGATGCGAAATAACAAGATACTACTGCTGATCCTTTTCACATTCACCCTTAATTTGGCGTCATGGGCCATCCCCGCGAAACGCGGATTATGGAAAACAATAACCCTTGCCGATGGTCAACAGGTGAAGGTGGAACTGCGTGGTGATGAGCAGATACACTGGTGGCAGGACTCCCTCGGACAACGTTATTCCATGAACAGGAACAACGGCACAGAAGAATGGTATCGGATCACAGACAGCGATTGGCAAGAAACGCGTGGTGGCAGTTTGGCTTCCCATGCCAAGAACCGCATGAGAAGAAGCCGTTTCCATTCTGCCCTGTCATCCGATGACAAGGTAGAGAAGGCTCCTCTGAAAGGGAAACGTCACGGCATCATTATCTTGGTGGAGTTCTCAGACAAATCGTTTAGAAGCGGGCACAACAAGGAACTCTACCATCATATCGCTAACACGCCCAACTACCACGAAAATAATTTCAAGGGTAGTGTAAGCGACTATTTCCGTGATCAGAGTGGAGGACAGTTTGAACTGTCATTTGATGTCATCGGCCCCATCAAACTGAAGAACAATTACCAATATTACGGTCAGAACGATGACGATGACAACGATATGTATGCCGGTGAGATGATTGCCGAGGCATGCAAATCTGCCAATAACAAAGTGAACTTTGCCGACTACGACTGGAATGGTGACGGCTATGTTGAACAGGTCGTGGTGATTTATGCTGGAGAAGGGGAAGCTGCCGGTGGGGGCACCGACACCATTTGGCCCCATGAGTGGGACCTATCGTATTCCGATTACGGCAAGCCCCTGTTTCTCGATGGCGTATGGATCGACACCTACGCCTGTTCCTCTGAGATGGACGGCAACACCATCGACGGTATCGGCACCATCTGTCATGAATTCTCCCACTGCTTAGGCCTCCCCGATATGTACGACATGGACTACAAGAACTACGGCATGGGGTCTTGGGATATCATGGACAGCGGGGCATACAACGGCAACGGCTTCCGTCCAGCTGGCTTCACTGCCTATGAGAAGATGTTCTGCGGATGGCAACAGCCCATTATTCTGAGCAATGACACGGTGGTAAGTGAGATGAAAGCCATTAGCGAGGGCGGTGACACCTACATCATTTACAACGACGCTCACCCCGACGAATACTATCTGTTGGAGAACAGACAGAAGACCTACTGGGACAGCAGTCTTATTGGCAAGGGATTACTGATCACCCATATCGACTACGATAAGAACGTATGGGAATGGAACACCGTGAACACTAACGCCACCTATTATGATAACATGTACCGTGAATACACCAACAATCACCAACGGTGTACGGTGGTACATGCAGATAACTCCGCAGGTTTCACTGATGCCAGCATTGTCGGTGACACCTACCCTTATCTGTTCAAAGACAGTCTGACCATCAATTCCGCTCCCGCTGCCACCTTTTTCCACCTGAACAGTCAGAAAAACTTCTGGTTGCCAGGAGCTATCCAAAAGATCAAGGCCCATGATGATGGAACCATTTCATTCCAATTCGAAGACAGAAGGGGTGCAGCATCCGGTATTCGCAAGATCAGAACCTTTTCACAGCCCCAGGAAGAGACCATCTACTCCCTCCAAGGCATAGACCTTGGCACCAATCAGGATCGCCTTCCTAAGGGCCTTTATGTGAGAAAGGGACGAAAGTTCGTGATTCGTTAATTTTTGAGGCACAGGGGAGCGAGAACCGACGTGCTTTTCATAAGGACAAAACAAGGCGCGGATGACACGGATCAGATTTCGAAACCAAGAAATCTGTGTAATCCGTGAAATCCGCGCCTTGGATTCTATAGCAATATCGCGATTACTTCATCAGGTAGGGCTTTATGAAGGAAGTCAAGGCACCTGCATAGCCCTCATAGCCTCCAGAGGTCAGACCCAGGCGGAAGGCATAGAACTCATACTTCTCCCTGTCAAGCTGGTCGTTGGCATCTGTATCCCAATAGAAGGTACCGTCAGTATCTACACTGAACTCACCCACCATGGCCAGTTTGCTGTTGTTATAACGATAGACAGAAGAACCGTTGGTACCCATCACCATGGCCATCATGTTATACGTAGCATCATCTGTAGAATAGGTAGCGGTCAGCTCTGTGAGGTTATAGATGCTGAATGTCATATTCTCCCTATCCAGTTCCAGAGGTATAGTGATGCCGAAGGTGTCAAACGGTGAGCCGATAAAGCTCAGAGAACCAGTACCATCACCGTTATCACTCAGATAAACTGGTGTGTAGGTCCACTGTCCACTTGCCTGATATACAAAGTAATAAACACCCAGCACATCGGTCTCATAGTCATACTGGACAACGGTGATCACCTCCTGCTTAGATCCGGATGTCAGAACAATCTCACCCACACGGCGCTCACCGTCGTTAGGTGCAGCCGTGATCACTAAGGAGGCATCGTCCGCAGGATCGAAGGCGGCGGTAAGCCACTCATCAGAAGTCTCAACGGTCACAGCACGTGAATGATCCACGCTCACTTTCTCAGTGAAGCCAGCCTTGGCATCTTTAGACAAGAAAGTTACAGCAGGTGTCAGCAACAATCCCGCTTGCGTTACGGTAATCTCGTCAGAGACATCACCCACGGTGATCGTGATTGTTCCCTCACGAGGATCCTCACCCTCGTTGTCCGGCACGGATACCATCAGCTGCTGTCCGTTGTTCACCAGTTCAGCTTTGATCCAGTCGGCATTGCTCTTCACCGTCACATTCTGTGAGTGTTCCACATCCACATAAGTGGTGGAAGCGACATCACGGAACGACAGGTCGGTTTCGCCTAAGCCAAAGACATGTCCTTTCTGAGTAACAGTGACATCAGCCGTCAGTCCACTGGCACTGCGCAGCGTAATCTTACTGCTACGTCCTGTCAGCTTGTCATTGGCAGCCACATTGATGGAAACGTTACGACCAGAAGCCGAAACGGTCACCCAAGCAGCTTCCGATGTTGCCGTTATCGATTCGTTGGTATTGACAACGATGCTTCCCGTACCACCTGTAGCTTCATACTCAGTGTCGCATGAAGAGATCTCCAAGGGTCTGATCGGTGAATAAGTGGCATCGTCATCGCTGCAGGACGTGAACACAGTCACGCCTGCCAGCAAAACGATTAAACTAAATATCTTTTTCATATCGAAAATTCTTTAAGTATTATGAAATTAGAACGCGGCGGCAGCTGCCGTAACATAGAACACGTTATCAGGATTGTTGTCATCCACCAAACTGATAATTGTAGGTCTGATCTTACTATTAGCCGTCAATGTGAACGTTGTCGAGAGGATGTAAGTCACATAGTTGTAATTGGCATTGTTATAATACCATGTACCGTTACTATTGTTATTGGCTTCGTTGTAAGTCAACTTCACCTTATTCTCACCAATAAACTCGACATCGAAGGCCAAAGCACCTGCATAGCCACCGCTCGTGAAGTAGAGGCTGAAGCCGTTCACGATGGTGAATGCCATGGTACCGATTGTCTCTCCCTCTGCCTTTGAGCCGGCAATTGCCTGGTCGAAGTAAAGCTTCATGCCATCGCTCAGGTTTGCATAAGAGAGATACCAGTCGTTGTTCACGAAGATCTCGTTGATCGGCAGGAACACCACTTTAAGCTGGATGGGATTGTCGCCAATAGAGGACGTCACATCAGCCTCACCGCCAAACTTGATACCATTCAGCGTCTGTCCGTTGATTTCCACTGGCTCATAGAACTCGATACCCTCATCGGTATAGATATAAGCCTGAGTCACTTCCTTACTGTCAGTAGAGAACGTAGCGGTACCACTTGACAGAGCCACCTTGACGGTCTCACCACCTGCCTCGAAGGAGTAGTTCGTGGGCATGTTTTCCTCCACCTCGATAACCTTTGTCATGTAGTCCTCAGCAGAGCCCGTCATACGGTGCATATACATGATATTGCCCGTACGGTTACCCTTCAGGGTGATGGTATTCTTATCTTCGCTCACGCCCATGATGATGAAGATGAAGTCACCATCATAAGCCTCATAGCCTCCGGCACCGGAAGAGCCGGAAGGAGTAGAATACATGTGCAGAAGAGAGTTGTAGGTGTCGAACATGAGCACCGGTCCGTCCTCATTCTTCAGGGTGTAGTATGACTCCTCGCTATAGCTTCTGTCCTCCGTGTCAGCATAAGCAATCACGGTATCGTCCTTGAATTTCACAACGTACGGCTGACCACCATAGCTCTGATCACGGTCAGGATAATAATTGAACAGCCATCCGTTCTCAGCACTGGTAAGCACTTGCTTGATATTAGCCAAGTATTTGGTGGTGCGTGCCGATGCCGAATCATCGAACAGGTCTTCCTGGTCTTTCAGACATGACGTCATCAACAACGTTGGGAGCGCCATGAGCAGGAAAAGGATTATATTATTCTTTTTCATATTCATTCTCTTTTTAGCGTTTATTCAACGGTCAAATCAGTTAAATCCACCATACCTCTGGTCACATTGTCCTGACGGCGGAGAATGCAGTCGCGCAACTCGTCGATGTCAATGCCCCAAGTATCGTTCATATAGGCTCTCACAATGTCGAGTTTCTGCTCGATGAGCGAACGTCCTGTATCGGTCTGATCAGGATCACCGCTCCATTTCGTATCAGCCTCAGTCATCATAGCCTCCCACCACTCAGGTGAATGCGTCACATACTCGGAAACCATTTCGGCAAAGTCCTCCTTCGGCTCTGTCTGTGCGTAGGCAGAGATAAAGCCACGGTAGAGGTAAGCACTGTTGTAAGGTTCCTCGAACTGACTGTCGTTCACATACGAACTCGGTGTCACCTGACGGAACGACGTGGGATAGTCGCGTGTCTGGTTCAGGATGTGTGTGAACTCATGGTGAATGGTCTTGATGTAGTAGTGGTTCAACTCCTCTGCACTTCCTAAGTGCTGGTCAAGTTCGTTGATACCGGCCAGCAGGATTTTCCTACCACCCTCGGCAGTACCCAGGATGAAGGAACCGTTGTTACGGAACTCCCATGTACCGATGAGGTAGAACATCTTAGGGAACTGTGAACGGGTGAAGTCCACACCGGCCACCTCGTTATAGGTCTCCACACAGAGATATTTCACCAGATGTGCCATGATGATGGAGTTCTCCATCTGGGCAGGCACCGTATAGTAGTTATAGTCGCTCTCAATCTCCTCGTAACGATATTTGAAATCGATGTTGTACGGGTTGATGAAGTTCGCCTCTAACCACTTGTCGAATTCATTCTGTTTGATACTGTCAGCAGTGATGACACTCTCGCTCTTGATCTCATCCTTATCACAGGATGCGAGGGCAAAGGCCATCAGCATCAGTGGCAGTATATATAATATATTCTTTTTCATAACTTAATCTTTTAAAAGGTAATTGTCAGGAATGAGAGCACCATTGGTGTCGTCGCTAGAGTCAGGACGCGGGTTGGGCTCATAGCCTGCATCGCGAACCTTCAGCGGGATCTGGATGGCACGACGCGGGTCGTCCACCTTCAGCCAGTCGGTAATCTTCGAAGGAGCACCAGCACCGTCCATCGTACGACGCGGGATCTCGATACCCCAACGTTTGATGTCGAACCATCGCTTACCCTCAGAAAGGGTTTCATAACGGCGTACGGCGAGAATCAGCTGAATCAGGTTCTCCTGTTCCGAGCCTTCTGCATCGATGGTGAACTTCGGGTGCAGATGCTTCTTCAAGGTCGAGCCCATACCCGTCTCGTCATCGTAGGAATAACCCATCTCACCAAGGAATGCCTCCACCGTCTCTTTGTTCACGGTGAACGACTGGAATCGGGCAACCACGGCATTGCGCACCCAAGTGGTCAGGTCTTTGTAGGCGTTGTCATACTGTTTCAGCATGGCGTATGCCTCGGCTCGGTTAATCAGCACCTCATCACCCGTAATAGCGTTATATACAGTGTGGTAGTAACCAATACCTGCCACGGGGTCGGTATATTCAAAGAGAGGAGCAGTGCGCCAGTTCAGCCAAGTGTTCAGGTTGGTACCTGAATAACGGAACACCTGTGCTAAGTAAGTGGAATAATTACCTCCCCACAGTCCTGCCAAAGCGTTGATATCCTCGTTGGTGCCGATATAGGCATTGTGAGAATAACGCTTACCAGTATAATAAGGACCAAAGTACACACCCTGTCTGGAGTAACTGGTCAGCAGCAGCAGGTTATTGTTCTGGTTAGCATCGATCATGTACATCAGAATCGGACCCGATCCGCTACCAAAATCACGGGGCAGTGTAGCGATGTGCTGATAGTTACGCAGCATGTTCTTCGGATTGGATCCGAGCACTTTGTTGGCACATTCAATCACCTTGTCGTACTTCTCATAATAGAGATAGAAACGGGTAGCGAAGGCGTATGCCGCATTTTTGTTGAAGTGATATTTCGGCACGCTATAGTAGCTGTCGCCCACGTATGGCAGAGCAGCCTCCAGATCGGCCTCGATATGCTTATAGTTCTCGTGAACGGTCTCACGCTGATACTGGGGATTCAGTTCCTTTTCCGTCTCAGTGACATACGACACACCCACGGCATTGGGGTTGTTGGAATCGTAGTGCATGGCGAAGACGTTTACCAGCATGAAGTGGGCGTATGCGCGACACATCAGTGCCTCTGCCTGCATCTCTTTCAACGTCGTGGTGGTAGCACCGCCCATCGACTCAATACCTTCCAGTGCCATATTGGCAGTCTCTATACACTGATAGAGATCCATCCAGTAACTTTCCGGATCCTGGTTGTTAGTCTCTGTTACATCTGTCCAGGAATATACCTGATCGAGGAAACGGTCTGAATAGGGGTTGTTCTCACCCATGTCATCCACGTTGTCTGAAGAATACTCCGTGACTAACATGTGGTCGTGAGTGGGGTAGGCTGCCACGAGCAGTTTCTGGATTTTCTCCTCGGTGTTTGCCTCGGTACGGTTGTCGGGCAGTTTGTCGAGGAAGTCATCGCAGGCAGTGAGGCCCAAGCCCATCGCTACCGCCATGATTGAAATTCCTATATATTTCTTCATAATCGTATCGTTTTTACTATTTACTCTTTCTTCAATTGAATCTTTCCATTTTTCAATCTTTCAATCTTTCAATTCCTCATCAGATTCCCACACGCAGTGTCAGGGTGAACTGCTTCGGCAGCGGTACAGCCACACCACCCGTATTGAAGAACTCCGGATCCTGACCGTTCAGCTTCTTGTCGGCATAGATCAGGAAGAGGTTGGTGGCCTGCAGCTTCAAAGAGAGACTGTTTACCTTCAGAGGCTCCACGAGTGAGCGCGGGAAGTCGTAGCCTAATGAGATTTCCTTCATACGGATGAAGTCACCCTTGGCGATGCGCTCTGTAGAGTAGTTGTAAGCATTGTAAGCATAGCTCAGGTCAGAGTCGTTCTCGTTCTGACGCTGAGAAGCGATAACGGGAATCGTAGTCACGTTCTCATCTCCAGGAACCATCCAACGGTTGGCAAACTCCTTCGGCATGGAGTTCAGGTCGTTGTACTCGTTCTTGAAGACGGGATCCAGGCGAACCACGTTACCGAACGAATAAGTGATGAACACGTTCAGTGTGACGCCCTTGTACTTGAAGACGTTTCCGAATGAACCCACATCGGTAGGATCTACGGAACCACTGTACTCCAAGAAACCTAACTTCTCTTTATCACGAGTCTGGAAATAGATACCTGTAGAGGTGATGTTGCCATCCTGATCGAGGAACAGGGGCAGACCCTCGTTGTTCAGTCCCTTGAAAGGAATGGAGAAGAGCGAACGTACGGGATAGCCTTCGAGTGCGAAACCGCTACCCTTCACGAGGTCAATCACACGCTGGTTGTTCTCCAACTCAGTCACCTCATTATGTGTATGTGAGTAGATGAAGTTGGTGGTCCAAGAGAAGTCCTTGGTCTTGATGTTGGTGGTTGTCAAACTCAACTCCACACCTCTTGACTTCATGGAAGCCACGTTACCGTATTTCTGTCCACCCATCTGGGTGTTCACGATACCGATCAAGTCGTAGTTGTCACGCTTATACCAGTCGAACTCGAAGTTGATGCGGTTGCTGAGGAAACCTAACTGGATACCGAGGTTCAGCTCGTGCTTCTTCTCGAAGGTAAGTTCACCGTTGGCACGGTCGCTTTCCTCCAATCCGCTCTCACGGAGTCCGGCAGAGGGACGCCAGGGGTTGTAGCTCTTGATCACCGGCAGCGAGTTGGTCACCCAAGAAGGACCGCTCTCAGCCGTCAGTGAGTAAGAAGCCTTCAGTGTGGCATGTGTCAGCGCATTCTTGAACACATTCTCGAACCAAGGCTCCTCGTGTGCGTTCCATGCACCGGATACGTTCCATGTAGGCAGCCAGCGTGAGTCGCGGCTCTTACCTAACTTATTGGAACCCTCGTAGCGGATGGTACCGTTGACGGTGTAGCGTCCCTTATAAGAATAAGTAGCGGTGCCGAAGAAGGCAGCGCGACGCTCGTGTGTATTGGTCAGCTTGAAGTAGTCGGAGTTGTCCTCGGCACCTTTCTTGAACACCTCGTAGGCGTAGTTGGCGATTTCACCGAGTGAATACTGCATACCCCAGCCGCGGAACCAGTCGTAGGTACGGTCGATGTTGTTCACCTCCATACCACCGTAGAGGTTCACGATATGGTCGTTGGCATAGACATCGTTATAAGCGGCCGTGGCACGGAAGTCCCAGGCGCTCATCTTATTGGTCGTCTTGTTCATGATACCACCGTAAGGCAGCACACTTACAGGCAGTGCGAAGGGATCATCGGGATCTGTGTAGAGGAACGGGTTATTGTCGCGGATCGTCGTAGTACCCATGGAACGATAGGCATTGGCCTGGTTCGAGTCGTCGGAGATCGTGTGGTTCTGTGTGGATTGGTTGAATTTGAAGGCACCCAATGCCGACAGTTCCACCTTCTGAATAGGCTTGTATTTCAACTCACCCTGTACGCGGATATCAAAGATATCGAGGTCGATGTAGTTGTTGTCGAGCTCGTGCAGGATGTTGAACGGCGCATAGTTACGTGTATAGAACGTATTCGTTTCCAGCGCACGTGAGGTGTTCAACGCGTAAGAATACGGGTTGATATCGAAGGAGCGGTGCACCTCTCCTGATACCACATCAGTCTCTGCCGACAAGGTACCCGGAGCACGCTGCTTACGGATGCTGCTGTTGGCGATCATGTTGAACGTCAGGTGCTTCGAGAGATTGAACGTATTGTTCAGGTTGGCGGTATAGCGCTCCACTCTCGACTGCTCTGTCCATCCCGGGTCGAACATGGCAGACACAGAAGCATAGGTCTGTGACTTCTCCGTACCTGTAGAGATGCTCACGGAATGGTTGTGCTGGATGGCGTTGGAGAACAGCTCATCGAACCAGTCGGTATTGCGGAACTCTGCCTGGCGCAGGTAGTCAGCGCGTGCAGCAGCCGTATTGGCCAGTCCGAACTGTCCTGTAGAAGGATCATACTGAGTAATCAGCTGGTACATCTTTCCATAGACACCGCTGGAAGCAGCATTGGAGGTCTCAGCGTAGTTCAGGTAACCCTTCTGCTGCATCTCCTGGTAGATACTCATCTGATCCTGTGAGTTCATGATGTTGAAGGTGCTGTAGCTGGGCTTCAGGCGCATGGTGTACTCACCTGTGTAGTTGATGCGTGCCTGTCCCTGCTTACCCTTCTTGGTGGTGATGACGATCACACCGGCCATGGCACGTGCACCATAGATAGAGGTGGCGGAACCGTCCTTCAGGATATCGAAGGTCTCGATGTCATCAGAGTTCAAACCGGCAATAGCACTGGAGATCAGCGTATTGGCGTCACCACTCGACAGATCGTCGGCGCTCACATCGGTCACATCTTCCATGATCACACCATCCACCACCCACAGCGGCTTGGAGTTACCATAGATAGACGTGGCACCACGCACACGGATCTTCGGAGCCGTACCGAACGTACCAGATACGTTCTGCACGCTCACACCGGCTGCACGTCCTTCCAGTGAACGTGAGATATCGGCGATACCGTCGATCTTCGCTGCTGCGGCATCAATCTTTGTCGTTGAACCGGTAAACAGTCGCTTGTCAACCTTCTGCATACCCGTTACCACCACTTCGTCGATGGTCGTTGCATCAGATTCCATAACGATTCTCATGTTCTGACCGCCTCGCAAGGTCTGGGATACCATACCCACGTATGTCACCACAATCTGTGGATTACTCTGGGGGGAGGTCAGGGAGAATTTACCGTCCACGTCCGTAATAGCACCTGTCTTGGTACCTTTTATCATGACGCTGGCGCCGATAACCGGCTCCCCGTCATCCGCAGATACCACGGTGCCTGAGACTTTTGTCTGGGCCAATGCCGTTCCCATCATGAGGAACAGACAGGCCAACAAGGTCATTAGTCTTTTTTCCATAAATACCCTCTCGTTAGTTGTTATTAATTAGATAAATAAAAATAATTCTTGGTAATACAATTTGCAAATTTAAGCATATTTTTATTATTAGCAAAAAATTATTAGCAAAAAATGGTATTTTTATTAATAAAACTTGATTTTTTTAGTAAAATATTTTGTAGATAACAAAAATCTATATACTTTTGCACTTTGTAACATACTTATCGTCAGAAGGTGCACGTACGATGAAGAAAAGATGAACTAAGAAAAGATGAGCAAAGGTTACACATTATTATATTATATATATAGTGTGCTGCCATACATAACTGCAAGAGCATTGCATACAATTAAGAGAGAGTATTTTTATTTATTTATTAACTAGAGATTATTTATGGAAAAAAGACTAATGATGGTTTTGGCAGGTCTCTTCCTCTGCTTAGGAGGGGTATTTGCCCAAACGAAAGTTACTGGTACCGTAGTATCTCAGGATGATGGCCTGCCGGTCATCGGTGCCACCATCCGCGTTTCCGGAACGAATGTGGGAACGGTGACCGATACAAACGGTAGTTTCAGCTTAACTTGCCCTGAAGGCAAGAAGGTGCTCACCATCTCATACGTGGGTATGGAACCAGTGGAAGTAGTGGCGAAGCCGAATATGCGCATCGTACTGCGCAGCGGCGACACCAACCTCGACGAGATTGTGGTGACCGCCATGGGTATTTCACGTCAGCAGAAGACGCTGGGTTATTCTGCCACACAGCTCGACAACGAGGAGCTGACGGTGGGTAAGATGACCGATGTCACCTCTGCACTGGCCGGTAAGGTTGCCGGTGTGCAGATCAGTGCCAGCTCCGCCGACCCCGGTACCGCTAACTCCGTGATTATCCGCGGTTTCAGTTCTATCAACGGTAACAACCAGCCGCTGTACATCGTCGATGGTGTGCCCCTCCAGCAGACATCTTCACTGCATCAGGGACATCAGGAGGCCTTCGGTGGTATCTCCAACGTCAACCCGAACGATATCGAGTCGATGACAGTGCTGAAAGGTGCCGCCGCCACCGCTATCTACGGTAGCCGCGCTGCCAACGGTGTGATCGTCATCACCACCAAGAGCGGTAAGAAAGACGGTGCCCGCAACTTCTCCATCACCTACGACGGAAGTGCACAGTGGCGCCAGGTAGCCACACTGCCGAAGTTCCAGAACCAGTTCGGACAGGGATGGAACGGTAAGCAGACCTATATCGAGAACGGTTCCTGGGGACCGGAGTTCGACGGCTCACAGCAGGTGTATGGTCCTATCTGGAACCACCAGCAGCTCATCCATGAGTACAGTGCTGCCAAGAACAATGTCAAGGACTTCTTCGAGACCGGCTTCAACACCAGTCACAGCATAGCCCTCAGCGGTATCAGCGACGATGCGAAGATGACCTACTACCTGAGCTACGGCTATTCCGGCGACGACGGTGTCATCCCGAGCGACAAGGACTCCTACAAGCGTAACACCATCGCCATGCGCGGCAGCTACGAGCCCGTGAAATGGCTGAAGATCTCTTCAAACGTGAACATCGCCAAGACAAAGACCGACATCGTGGGCTCTTATCAGGGTACCTCATTCATCGACGGTATCCTCGAGTTCCCCCGCGACCTGAGTCTCGTTGACCGCAAGAACCTCAACTCGCCCTTCAACACTCCCGAGGCATGGTACACTCCCTATGGTATCACCAACCCCTACTGGGCTATTGAGAACAACTATAACCACAACGACTCCAAGCAGGTGTATGGAAAGATCCAGGCAGACATCAAGCCGATCCGACAGCTCACACTGACTTATCGCTATGGTTTCGACTATACCGACTTCGACCTGAAGATGGGATACCCGCAGATCGCCCTCGACGATGCCCTCATCAACGAGGACTACGGATACGCTCCCTCGAACATGAACCAGGACGGTTGGGTATATAGCCGCTACTTCCGCAAGTATGAGAAGAACCACGACTTCCTTGCCAACTGGGCAGACAAATACCTCGACGGCAAGCTCGACGTGAACATCAACGCCGGTGTGAACATGAACGAGCGCTTCAGCACCTACATGACCGGTGAGACCGACGGTCTGACCTTCGAGACCGGCTACTGGGACCTCTCCAACGGTGCCACCAAGGCCGAGCTCTCCGAGAACCAGTCGAAGCGCCGCCTCGTGGGACTCTTCGGTGATATCACCATCGGTTGGGACGACATGCTCTTCTTAGGCTTCACCGCCCGTAACGACTGGTCGTCAACACTGCCTATCAATGCCAACAGCTACTTCTATCCGGGAGCCACACTGAGCTGGATCTTCAGCCGTCTGATCCCGAAGAACAAGATCCTCGACTTCGGTAAGCTGCGCCTGGCATACGGTAAGACCGGTAACGACGCCGATCCTTACTATACATCCGCACGCTTCATCCAGGGTACCTCTCGCGCCTACTACGGTGCCGACGTGGCCAAGTTCCCGATGAGCGGCATCAACGCCTTCCAGGCTTCTTCCACCATCGGTAGCTCCAGCCTGAAGCCGGAGATGACCACCGAGTACGAGATCGGTCTGAACCTGGCATTCTTCGACAACCGCATCAACATCGATGCTGCCTACTACAACCGCGAGACCAAGGACCAGATCTTCACCCTGCCGGTGGATCCCGCTTCCGGATATGCCTACATGGTTACCAACTTCGGTAACGTACGCAACCGCGGTTTCGAGCTGTTGGTGAACACCGTGCCCATCCGCACCAAGGACTTCCGCTGGGAACTGGGCTTCAACTTCTCGAAGAACAAGAACAAGGTGCTCTCCATGCCTGCCAGCGTGGAAGGCGGCAAGACCGATATCTACAGCTTCTCAGCTGGTAACGATGCCGTCTATTTCTATGCCGAGGAAGGTAACCCCATGGGTGAGTACTATACCTATATGCCGCAATACACCAGCGATGGTAAGCTCATCGTGGGTAGCGAC